>JGI11944J13513_1000013_pt1 | contig 227876 bp, 175 predicted proteins | sample TerdegcoTASludge_FD_13513 | JGI IMG/M metagenome (IMG submission 13513) | reverse complement strand
TTCATTAATTTATTTATTTTTTTAATTTAAATTAAAAAAATGAAAAAATTAATTTTCTCTTTAGCATTTATTCTAATTGTACATTGTACATTTTACATTAATAATTGTGAAGCTCAGTGGGTCCAGACAAATGGACCGGGTGGTGGCACTGTTACTTGCTTTGCGTTTTCAGGTACAACAAACATATTTGCTGGGACTTCGGGCGGAGGTGTATTTTTATCAACAAATAACGGAAATAGCTGGACTGCGGTCAATAACGGACTAACGTATCTAAATATCTATGCACTTGCAGTTTCAGGGATAAATATATTTGCTGGAACTAATGGCAGCGGTGTATTTTTATCAACAAATAATGGAAATAACTGGACTCAAGTAAATAATGGATTAACGAATTTAAATATCTATGCACTTGCAGTCTCAGGGATAAATATATTTGCTGGAACTAATGGCAGCGGCGTATTTTTATCAACAAATAACGGAAATAATTGGACTGAGGTAAATAACGGATTAACGAATTCAACTGTCTCTGCACTTACAGTTTCTGGAACAAACTTGTTTGCTGGGACTTGGGGCGGTGGTGTATTTCGGTCAACAAATAACGGAAATAGCTGGACTCAAGTAAATAACGGATTAACGAATCTAAAGGTCGTGGCACTTGCAGTTTCTGGTACAAACCTGTTTGCTGGGACTTGGGATAGTGGTGTATTTAGATCAACAAATAACGGAAATAACTGGACTAAAGTAAATAATGGATTAACGAATTTAGATGTCCAGGCACTTGCAGGCTCTGGAACAAACTTGTTTGCTGGGACGGAGAAAGGCGGCGTATTTCGAACCACAAATAATGGAAATAACTGGACACAAGTAAATAGCGGATTAACGAGTCTAAATGTCTGGTCCCTTGCAGTTTCTGGCATAAACCTATTTGCTGGAACTAATGGTGGCGGCGTATTTTTGTCAACAAATAACGGAAATAACTGGGCTCAAATAAATGACGGATTAACGAATCTATATGTTAGATCACTTGCATCTTCTGGCACAAACTTGTTTGCTGGGACTTATGGCGGCGGCATATTTTTATCAACAAATAACGGAAATAACTGGACTGCTGTCAATAACGGACTAACGAATACAATTGTTTGGGCACTTGCTGTTTCTGGCACAAACTTGTTTGCTGGGACTAATGGCAGAGGTGTGTTTTTATCAACAAATAATGGAAATAATTGGGTACAAGTAGGATTAACGAATCGAACTGTTTGGTCCCTTGCAGTTTCTGGAACAAACCTGTTTGCTGGAACTAATGTTGGCGGCGTATTTTTATCAACAAATAACGGAACTAACTGGACTCAAGTAGGATTAACGGGTAAAGGTGTCTTGTCTTTTGCAATTTCTGGCACAAACATATTTGCTGGAACTAATGGCAGCGGCGTATTTTTATCAACAAATAACGGAAATAACTGGACTCAAGTAAATAACGGATTAACGAGTCTATATGTTAGATCTCTTGCAGTTTCTGGCACAAACATATTTGCTGGAACTAATGGCGGCGGCGTATTTTTATCCACAAATAACGGAAATAGCTGGACTCAAGTAAATAACGGATTAACGAGTCTAATTGTCGAATCACTTGTAGTTTCTGGAACAAACTTGTTTGTGGGGATTGGCGGCGTATTCTTATCCACAAATAACGGAACAAACTGGATAAATAAAAATCAGGGATTTAATGTAGTTCTATCAGTATCCGCCCTGCTCATTGCAAATGATTACATCTTTGCAGGAATAGGAGGGCAATCCGTCTGGAGACGCTTACTTGCAGAAATAATCGGAATAAAAAATATTTCTACTGAAATTCCATCATCATATTTGCTTGAACAAAACTTTCCCAATCCGTTTAATCCGACAACAACTATCAAATTTCAGTGTCCAGAATACAAAGATGTATCATTGAAAATATATGACATACTTGGTAAAGAGGTAGCAACACTTGTAAATCAAAGATTACATCCCGGAACTTATCAGGTAAATTTTGACGGAAGCAATTTAACAAGCGGAGTTTATTTTTATAGATTAACAACTAATAACTTTACTGAAACAAAATGTATGATATTATCTAAATAGAATTGCTAATTCACATACAATAATAGTATCGTAGTTCAGTTCGTTCATTAAACCTAACTTTAATTCAGGAGGTTGCAATTTAAAATCTCGTCAATTCCGAATTCTACAGGTTTGATAAACCGTTTTTACGGTATTCCCCTATTAAAATCAAGTACTGTCTGTAATGCACCAGTTTATGAATATTATAGTTATTATGAGTTTAAGTTTGTCTTTATTTTTTTGAATCTAATGTGATTTCATCTTTATTAATAATTGCGAGTATATTTTTACCTTACCTTTCTTACATTCATCTACTTTTGACAGGTCTCATCTGATAGTCTTTAAGAAATAATCACTTTGAAAAATTTTTCAAATAAAATCCATTCCCGGTTATATTATCACTTTTTTAATTTCTCAGCTCAAATATGACTTTTGTTTATAATTTAATTTTGTAAAAATTATAAGTATCGGCGATATTAAATTGACTGATATTTCCCTTAAATTTAATGTATATTTTATTACTAACTTATTTTAAAAATTTAATAATTAAGAGATGAAAAAGAAAATTCTCCAGAATAATTCAGTACTTGTAATTCTGGTTTGCTCCTTATTTATCTTTATGCTTTCTTCTTGCACGAAGAAAGAAGAAGATATAACAAAAAGCGACAAGACCGGGGAGGATATAACCCAATTTAAAGAATCAAATGAGGATTTTCTGACAGTTGATTACTCTTATTTTTACGGTGAACTTTCCACTAAAGGAGAATGGATTGAAATAAGTGCTAAAGATCTCGGTCTTGATGTAAAGGCACCAAAAACTTCTGAATTAATTAAAGATAATATGGATTTTATAGCAGAAGTTTTTGGAGTTAAAACTGCTTATGCACAAACAGGTGAGGATATTGTTAATCTTTATGTTTGGCGTCCAACGAAGGATCTTGCAGAAACAATGATAAAAGAAAGTGATGTAAAGGAATATGTCCCATTTAACAATGGTCAGTGGATATATACTGATGCTGGATGGTATTTTAAAGCAGATACTCCACAGGAAGAAATCACAAGTCATTATGGAAGATGGACTGAAGATGAAAATTTAGGTTATGTATGGCTACCGGGTAAAACCTGGTCCCCTGCCTGGGTGGAAATGCGTGAAAATCAAGATTATGTTGCCTGGGCTCCTATTCCGCCAGGGACCTATCTTGAAGGTGAAAAAATCAGCCAGACACAGATTAATGAGAATAGATATACAATAGTTGAGAAGAAGCAGTTTATTGAACCATCAGTCTATAAATACAGATATCAGAATGTTGAGAATAAAAATAAAATAATGATTAAGGAAATGACAAAGACCGAAGGTGTTATGGTGAAAAATAAAACTGTTATAAATAAAGGTCCTGATGTTGCTGATATAGAAAAACATACCGGCAAAAAAATTGAAACTGTTAAAATTGATAAAGCAGGAAAGAAAGAAGATGCCGGATACAAAGGAAATGTAATCAACATTTTCAATCCAGAACTTAAAAAGAGTTCCGAGGCAAAGAAAGAACCTGTTTCAAAACCTGAAAAACTCGTTTCCTATAAAGATGCCAAGAAAATAACCAAAGAAGAAAAAGAACAATTAAAACAGGAAGATAAAGAAAAGAGGAAAGAAGAAAAAGAAATAAAAAAGGAAGAAAAGGAAATGAAAAAAGAAGAAAAGAAACAGGATAAGAAAATAAAGAAGGAAGAAAAGAAAGAAGAAAAAGAAAAGAAAAAAGAAGATAAAGGACAGGTAAAAGATAAAGAAAAGAAGCAAGAAAAAGAAGATAAAGTAAAAGACAATAAAAAAGAAAAAGGAGATAAAGAAAAAGTAAATAAGAAAAAAGATAAATAATAGATATATAATTCCGGACCATTGCTCTTTTATTTTTCAGGTACTGTAAAATATTTGATACTTTATATAAATAAATTCTAAAAGAATTTAATGTGGTAAGTATTTTAATAAAAATTTTTTGAAAAAAGATTAATTAGAAATTTTTAAAAGTTTAGTATAATTTAAAAAATTCAATTATTAGATATTGCAACAATTTATGATTTAAGATAAAGCTATCCCTAAGCAAATTAATTGTTATAAATTATCTTTACTTATAGAACATTTTCTTTTAAATACACATTCAGGAATAAAGTTCAATAAAAGGTTTATTAAATTAGATTAACTTTATTTAGACCGAATAAAATCAGAACAATTTATCGTATATACTTGATTTAGAAGGAAGCGGAGATATATCTTAATATCAAATGTTATATAGTGAAAATAAAATAATTTAAAAAATTATTTTAAAATTGATGATTTATTTTACACATCTTTTCTTAAAATTCTGACTTAAACATTTTAATTACAAATTGTAAATTACAAAGTATAAATAATATTTTCCCCTTTAGTGTAATGGTAGCACATAACTCTCTGAAAGTTAGGGTTGTGGTTCGAATCCACAAAGGGGAACAGTTATTATAATTTTTCTAAACTTTATCCAACAGGCAAAAGAAAGAAACTATTTAAAATGATATTACAGTTGCATGTTCAATCACTATTTGCGTCATTGCGCTGTTATATTCTGCTACACTTTCTGCGTGGCAGTTTCCCTTTCTCAATTTCATCAGAACGATTTTTAATTCTCCTTCCAACACCTTATAAGAACATTATTCTACCTGAAATATCGCTTGATATACATTTTACTTCTTTGTATTTTATGCTAGTTTTTATGTTAAATTATTTTTTAATATAAAGATAAGGGTTGGTAAAAAAGAAAATAATGACGCTTAAACAAGTCTCAAAATATTTACAGATTGACAAACATACTATATACAAACTTTCTTGTTCTGGTCAAATAACTTCCTTAAAAAACATTTGTCAGTGGCAGTTTAAAAAGTATATAATAGATAAATGGATAAATGAAAAATCTCTGAAAAGGATATTACAAAATAAAGTATCCCCTACTGCAAGTAAAATAAATAAGTGATATAATTATGGAGAGTATCCAAAAATTTCAGGGTTTACTTAAAAATCTTTTTCAGTTTGAGTCATCTGATGCTGAAAAACTTAAAGGGGGATACAGCGATAAGAAAACACCAGAAGCATTTATTGATCAATATAAAAAACAAAAGCTTTATGAAGCACTACAAAATGTATTTATAGATGACTAAATTGAAGACTTAAACTGTTCGAAAATATAACAATATGAATTCAAAAAAAGGAAAATAATATGCTAGATATTAAAACATTAGAAACTTGGCTATGGGAAGCTGCTTGTAAAATAAGAGGACCTGTTGATGCACCGAAGTATAAAGATTACATTCTGCCGCTTATCTTCCTCAAAAGACTTTCGGATGTGTTTGATGAAGAGATTGAAAAACTTGCAGAAGAATACGGGGATAAAAAAACTGCTGAAGAATTTGTTGAACAGGATCATTCGCTTGTATGGTTTTATCTGCCGAAAAATTCCAGATGGTCAGAAATTGTCAGACAAAGCACAAAACTTGGGGAATTCTTAACTGATGCAGTGAGGGCAATAGCAAGAGAAAATCCAAAACTTCATGGTGTCATTGACATAAGGGATTTCAACGAAACTGCTGCTGGTCAAAGAATTATCAGCGATGAATTACTCAAAGCATTAATTGATGTATTAAATAGACATAAACTCGGGCTTAAAGATGTTGAGCCGGACATTCTCGGTAGAGCATACGAATATTTGCTCAGAAAATTTGCTGAAGGTTCGGGCCAAAGTGCAGGAGAATTTTATACTCCAAAAGAAGTTGCTATATTAATGGCGCATATTGTTGACCCAAAAGAGGGTGAAACTGTCTATGACCCATGCCTGGGCTCTGGAGGTTTAATCATCAAAGTCTTTTTAAGGTTTAAAGAAAAATATGGCGATAACACTAAAATAAAACCTTTGCAATTTTACGGTCAGGAAATATTGCATGGTACCTATGCAATGGCAAAAATGAATGCTTTTATTCACAAAATGGAAGCAAATATAGCGCTAGGCGATACAATGAATAAACCGGCATTTAAAAATCCTGATGGTTCCTTAATTAAATTTGATATAGTCGTCGCCAATCCAATGTGGAATCAGGATATTTTCACCCAGGCAACTTATGAAACAGATACATATAATCGTTTTGTGTATGGCTTTCCGCCTAATAGTTCTGCAGACTGGGGCTGGGTGCAACACATGTTTGCATCGTTACAAGATAATGGAAGAATGGCAGTTGTTCTTGACACAGGAGCAGTATCGCGCGGCTCTGGCAACGAAGGCTCAAACCGCGAAAGGGATATAAGAAAAGCATTTACTGAAAATGACTTCATCGAAACAGTACTTTTACTGCCTGAAAATTTATTTTACAACACAACATCAGCAGGAATTATTCTTGTCATCAATAAAAACAAAAAACATAAAGATAAAGTACTGCTCATTAATGCCTCTAAACTCTTTGAAAAAGGCAGACCAAAAAACTTCTTACCTGATAGCGCCATAAAGCAGATTGCTGAAATATACCGAGATTTCAAAGAAGAAGAAGGTATAAGCAAGGTTGTAAGTAAAGAAGAAGTAATTAAAAATGATTACAACTTAAGCCCTTCGCGTTATGTGTCAAGTAATGGCGAAGATACAACCCTGCCTTTAGATGAAGCAGTTGTGTTGCTCAAAGAGGCAAAAGAAGAACAGGAGCAAGTAGAAAGGAAATTAAAAGATGTATTAAAACAATTGGGGTTTGAGATATGAGGGTAATGGGATTAAACGAAAGACATACAAAAGTAGTGTTATATATGAAAGAGAAAGTTAGCAACACAAAATCGACTCCGTGTACCTCTATGCCCTCTTTGGCGAAAAATTCAACCACGGAGAACACGGATAAGCACAGAGAAAAAATAATAATAACAATCTAACAAAAAAAGATTGAACAATGACATTGAAAAATATTACGAACACTGATTTAACAAACAACTACAAAACCACCCCACTCGGTCCTCTGCCTCAGGATTGGGAGGTGGTGAGTTTTGGAAAAAAAGAGTATTTTGAAATAATTAAAAGTGGAATAAGTAAATTTAGGGGCAAAAAAAGTTATCTATCAACAGAATCAATTCAAGGTAGTAAAATACAAAAAATTGAATGTAAGATTACATATGAAAAAAGACCATCAAGAGCTAATATGCAACCTGTACTTAAGTCAGTATGGTTTGCAAAAATGAAAAAAACATTAAAGGTTTATTCCTTTAATTATAAAAACCAAAACGAAATAGAAAAATTTATTTTATCCACTGGTTTTTGTGGTATTTATTGCAAAGAACAAGTTTATCCAGAATACTTAAAGATGTTCGTTATGTCTGAATATTTTAATAGTGTAAAAGATAATTTGGCACATGGAAGCACGCAGCAAGCCGTAAATAATGAGGATATAAAAAATTTCCTCCTTCCCCTCCCCCCACTCCCCGAGCAGAGGAAGATTGCCTATGTGCTTTCGGTAATTCAGGAGGCAGAGGAGAAGACGCAGAGGTATATCAATGCCCTCAAGGAGTTTAAAAAATCAATAATGAAGCACCTCTTCACTTACGGAGCCGTGGCTTTTGAGGAAACTGACAAGGTAGAACTCAAAGAAACCGAGATTGGATGGGTACCGAAGGGATGGGAAATTGTGAAGTTAGGGGAGATAGGAAACGTTAAATATGGCAAAGCCAATCCAAAAGATTCTGGTTTGATACCTGTAGTAGGCTCTGGTGGAATATTTTCAACGACAAAAGTTCCACTTGTTAAAAATCCAACAATTGTTATTGGTCGAAAAGGAACTGCTGGCAAAGTATGGTTGTTTCTAAACCCTTGCTATCCTTCAGATACAACATTTTATTTAGAATGGAAAAGAGAAATAGAGATTAAATTTATATTTAATTATCTGGTTCTTCATCCTTTGTCCGGTGAACATGCAAAAACCACTCTTCCAAGTGTACAAAAACCAGATATTGAAAACCTTCTCATCCCCCTTCCCCCCCTCCCCGAGCAACAGCGTATTGCTCAGATACTTTCAAACATAGATTCAGCGATTGAAGCGATGGAGAATAAGAAAAATGCAATAAAAGAACTTTTTCAATCTATGTTAAAAAATTTAATGACTGCGAAAATTAGGGTAAATAATTTGGAGGTAAACATATGAAAAAAATTGAAGCAAAAGTAAAAACTATTCGAGAAGTTCTTGACAAGGTTAAATACAAGCTTGATTATTTTCAAAGAGAATATAGATGGGGAAAAAAACACATAGAACAATTAATCACGGACTTAACAGAGAAATTTTTAGATAATTACGACTCAACACACGAAAGAAGAGAGGTTCAGAACTACGATAAATATTATCTTGGATCAATAATTTTGAATGAGTCAAATGGAAATTCAATAATTGATGGTCAGCAACGTTTAACATCAATAACATTATTACTTATTTATTTAAATAATTTGCAAAGAGATAAAGAAACAAAAGTACTATTAAATGATCTTATTTTTTCGGAAAAATATGGAGAGAAATCATTTAATCTTGATATTCCTGAAAGATTACAATGTATAAAGGCTTTGTATGAGGGGAACATAAATGGCTTTAATAATTTTGTAAGTGATAACGAATCTGTTAAAAATATAATAAATCGATATAATGATATACAAGAATTGTTTCCTGAAGAATTAAAAAATGATCCATTATCTTATTTTATTGATTGGTTAATTGACAATGTATTTTTTGTTCAAATTACCACAACCACTGATGAAGATGCATACACTATTTTTGAAACAATGAACGACAGAGGACTTAATCTTACTCCAACGGAAATGCTAAAAGGTTATATATTGTCTAATGTAAATGAGAAAAAAGACGAATTAAATAAAAAATGGAATGAAGAAATTTTAAAACTTAAAAATATATCCAAAGAAGAGGATTTAGAATTTTTTAAAGCCTGGCTTAGGGCAAAATATGCAGAATCTATTAGACCTGGTCGTAAGGGGGCTGAAAATGAAGATTTTGAAAAAATTGGTACAAGATTCCACCTCTGGTTTAAAGAAAATAAAGAGAAGATTGGATTAAATAAAAGCGAACATTTCTATGATCTCGTAAACAGACAACTTCCTTTTTATATTAACATATATTTACTAATTAAAGATGCAGCAACTAACTTCAACCCAAAATATGAAAATATTTTTTATATTAATTATAGGGGGCTTGCTACTTCTATATTCTATCCTTTGTTAATTGCTCCGATTACATTGAATGATTCACAGGATACTATAGATAAAAAGTTAAATTTAGTTTCTAAGTATTTAGAAATGTTTATCGTCTTTAGGTCTGTTAATTATAGAAATTATTCTCATAGTTCTATAAGATACACTATGTATTCTTTTGTAAAAGAAATACGCAATAAAGACTTAGGGGAATTATCAAAGATATTAAAAGAAAAAGCTATTCAAATGGAATGGAAATTAGATGGAACCAAAAACCTTGGAATGCACGGACAAAATAGAAGATTTATACATTTCTTACTTGCAAGAATAACAACACATATCGAACAGAAAAGTGGCAGAGTAAGTAACTTTTATGATTATATAAGAAAAGATATTGAAAAACCTTTCCAGGTAGAACACATATGGTCTGATAGCTTCGATGAGCATAGAGATGAATTCGATCAGAGAGATGAATTTGATAGATACAGAAATAAATTAGGTGCTTTACTTCTTTTACAAGAAGGTTTTAATCAAAGTTTAGGTAATTTAAGTTATGGAGAGAAACTTCCACATTATTACGGCCAAAATCTTTTAGCTCAAACATTATCTCCACAATGTTATCAAAAGAATCCACGTTTCTTAAGATATAAAAGAAATTCAGGGTTACCATTTAAACCTCACGAACAATTTAAGAAGAAAGATATTGATGAAAGGCAAGAGTTATATCAAAAAATATTAGAAGAAATTTATAATTTCAATGTATATGATGAAGTAATTAAAGAGTGATAATGATGTCCAAACTTGGCACCGAACGATCAAGCGTGCAGGAACCTCTCCTTCAATACGCCTCCGAGATTGGCTGGGAATATATTAATCCTGAGGATGCAGAACGTCTGAGAGGCGGAAGAACCGGGCTTATTTTAAAAGAAATCTTTACCAACCAACTGCTCAAGTTAAATAGTGATTTCATTGATAATCTGATGATAGATGACCTCATCAAAAAAATTGAAAAACTTCCTGTAAGCATTGAGGGCAATTTGCAGGCATGGGAATATCTCAAAGGTTTAAAAACCGTTTACGTTCCATATGAAAAAAGAGAGAGAAATGTAAAACTTATTGATGAGAATCCTAAAAACAATACTTACCATGTTAGCGATGAATTCAGCTTTACCAATGGAAAATTTACCAATCGTTACGATGTAGTTTTCTTTATGAACGGCATACCTTTGTTTTTTGTCGAAGCAAAATCTGCCCACAAGCTGGAAGGAATGTCTGAAGCATTGGAGCAGGTCAGAAGATATCATCACGAGACCCCTGAGGCAATGACTGTGTTTCAGGTTTATACTTTAACCCATTTAATCCACTTTTATTATTCTGCTACATGGAATTTTTCAGCAAAATCTATCTTCAATTGGAAATTAGAAACGAAAGATAAAGAATTTGAGGGTCTGGTAAAAGGTTTTTTTGATAAAAAACGTGCTGTTCAGATAATCTTAGATTATATCCTATTTACAAGAAAAGATGACGAACTACAAAAAGTTGTTTTACGGCCCCACCAGATGAGGGCTATTCAAAAAGTAGTTAAAAGATCAGGAAGCAGGAAGAAAAGAGGTTTAATCTGGCATACACAGGGTTCAGGAAAAACCTATACGATGATTGTGGCAGCACAAAAGATTATCGAAAATCCTTCGTTTGAAAATCCAACTGTCATAATGCTTGTTGATAGAAACGAATTGGAAGCCCAGTTATTCGGAAATTTAAGTTCAGTTGGTTTTGAGCGTGTAAATATAGCTGAGTCAAAAAGACATTTAAAAGAATTGCTTGAGAGTGATACCAGGGGCTTAATAGTTACGATGATTCATAAGTTTGAAAAAATGCCTGCTAATATAAATAAAAGAAAAAACATTTTTGTTTTGGTCGATGAGGCACATAGAACAACCGGTGGTGATTTAGGTAATTATCTTATGGGAGCTTTACCGAATGCTACATATATTGGTTTTACTGGAACACCAATTGATAAAACAAGCCACGGTAAAGGAACATTTGTCATCTTCGGAAGAGATGACCAACCTTATGGTTATCTTGATAAATATGGAATTGCAGAATCTATAGAAGATGGGACAACAGTTAAACTCCATTATGCCCTTGCTTCAAATGAACTGCTACCTGATACAGAAACATTAGAAAAAGAATTCTTTAAACTTAGTGAAGCCGAAGGAGTAAGTGATATTGAGTCACTCAATAAGATTCTTGAAAAAGCTGTGAATCTAAAAAACATGCTTAAAAGCAAAGATAGGATAGAAAAAGTTACTAAATACATTGCCGAGCATTATACAACAACGGTTGAACCCCTTGGATATAAAGCATTTATAGTAACAGTTGATCGGGAAGCCTGTGCCTTATACAAGCAAGAATTAGACAAGCATTTACCTAAGGAATACTCTGAGGTTGTTTATAGCCCTGCCCAGAATGACGCTCCTTTACTCACTCAATATTATCTGTCGGAAGAAAAAGAAAAAATGATACGAAAAGCATTTATAAAACCCGATCAGTTACCTAAAATACTTATTGTAACAGAAAAACTTCTTACAGGTTTTGACGCTCCTATTTTATACTGCATGTATATTGATAAACCTATGCGCGATCATGTTCTTTTACAGGCAATTGCACGGGTAAACAGACCCTATGAAGATGAGCAAGGCATAAAAAAGCCCTGCGGTTTTGTTCTGGATTTTATCGGCATATTTGACAAATTAGAAAAAGCCCTTGCCTTTGATTCTCAAGACATTTCAGAAGTTATAAAAGACATAAATCTGCTTAAAGACAGATTTAAAGAAATGATGGAAATTGCAAACAAAGAATATCTTTCAATAATTAAAGGTAAGGACGCAGATAGGGCTATAGAATACCTTCTTACCTATTTTATAGATGAAGAAAAGAGAAAAATGTTTTACAAATTTTATGATGAGCTTTCTGATATGTATGAAATCATATCCCCGGATAATTTTTTACGACCCTATATTGATAATTATGATACACTATCAAGGATGTCAAGAATCTTAAAAGAGGCATATGAACCCCATTTATTGATTAATAAAGAGTTTGCCCGTAAAACTGCAAAATTGGTTCAGAAAAATACAAAAGTAGGCAAGATAAAATCAAATCTGGATATCTATGAGATAGATGAGCATACCATTAAGAAATTAGAAGAAAGTAATGCTTCTGAAACAGAAAAAATATTTAATTTGTTAAAAAGCATAGAAAAAGAAGTGAAAAATCAACTTCACGATAATCCCTATTTGATATCAATAGGAAAAAGAGCAGAGATGATTTCTTTAAATTTTAAGCAAAGACAAAAAGAGACAAAAGGGACACTTGAAAGCCTGAAAGATTTAGTCAAAGAAATAAATCAGGCAAAAAAAGAGAGAATTGAAAAAAATATGTCTTCTGATGTTTTTTCAGTCTATTGGATTTTAAAAAACGAAAAAATTGAACAGGCTGAACAAATTGCAAGAGATACCGAAAAACTATTTAATGAATATCCATACTGGAAAGATAGCGAAGAACAGGAAAGAGGGGTAAAACAAAAGTTTTATAAAATCCTTAAACAAAAGCTTGAAATAAAAAAAGTTGTAGAGATAGGGAAAAAAATTATAAACATATTAAAGGTGAATTTCTAATATGATGAGTATTAGTGATTTTAAAAAAGAAATATTAGAATGGGCAGATGAAGTAGGTGTTACACCTAAAGAAGTTCATATCAGAAAAATGTCAAGAAAATGGGCAAGCTGTTCAAGCAAAGGTAGATTAACCTTTTCTTATGAACTTTTAACTAGGTCAAAAGAAGAAAGGGCAAAAGTAATAGTCCATGAACTTCTACATTTAAAATATAAAACCCATAACAAGATGTTTAATTTACTGCTTTCAGGTCATCTTGCAAAAAAAGGAATAATCGCAGATTCTATAATTCTCTGACCATTTAATTATCAACTTTAAAACCTTTTATAAAAAGCAGAACTCACACATATAATAAGAAAAAAATTTATCATTCAAGTTAACAACAAAAATGGTTTTGTGGGTAATTCTGAAGTCCAATCTATTTTTGATTGCTTAAAAGAAATTGATAAAGAGATTGATAAGAATGAACTTATTAATGAGTTTACAATAATTAATTTCTTTTGCATAAAGGAGGTAAATTACCTATTACCAAACAGTAAAAGTTTAATGAGAATAGACTTCCGGAAAAAATGATTTAAGATATTCTATCTAAGATTTTAAATCTTTTAATGCAATAATTAAATTTGAATTATTATAATTAATTTTTTAAATATTTAAATTTAATAATTATTAAAACCAATTTTATTTCATTGCGTTCAGGTAATTTTTTGAAATTATTAAGATGATTTTAATTAAATAATAATTAACTTTACTATATAAAAGGAAAAGATTATTATAGGCGTCTCAAATTTTTCTCACATTATTATAACAACTTCAATAGTATTTTTTCAAAGCATCATTTTTAATCATACAATTTAAATTCATAACTATTAAAAATTTTACATATACATTGATAGATAAAGATTGAAGTATTATTTTTTATTAAATTATATATTATGGGTCTCCTGAAAAAAGCAATACCTTCCGTTATTATTATTATATTTTCTTTTTTTCTATTTGTGCCTAATCTTAGCAATACCACTTTATTTGATTGGGACGAAATAAATTTTGCAGAAGCAGCCCGTGAAATGATTGTGAGAGGAGATTATTCAAAGGTTACTATTAATTTTCTTCCTTTTGAAGAAAAGCCCCCTTTATTTTTCTGGCTTCAGGCAATTTCAATGCATATTTTTGGAATAAATGAGTTCTCTGCTCGCTTACCAAATGCAATAATTGGATTTATCACTTTGTTGACTCTCTTTATTATTGGAAAACACTATTGGGGAATAAAGTTTTCCAGTTTATGGACTATCATTTATGCAGGTTCAATTTTACCACAGTTTTATTTTATGATGGGCTTAATTGACCCTGTATATAATTATTTTATATTTTTAGGAATATATTTTCTTTTTAGATATACAATAGAAAATAAGTCGGAGTCTCATAATTACAATGTAAAAAGATTCAAATGGTTATTTTTCTCAGGTTCTTTTATAGGTTTGGCTGTTTTAACAAAAGGACCTGTGGCTATTCTTATATTTTCTATTACCTTTATAATATATTGGATAATAAAAAGAAAAGAACTTATCGTTAAGGTATGGGAACTAATATTTCTTATATTAACTACATCTATCATACCTGTTTTATGGCTTGGTTATGAAACTATTTTAAATGGAACCTTTTTTATAAAAAATTTTATTTTATATCAACTAAGACTGCTAACAGAATCAGATGCCGGACATGGAGGACCTTTTTATTATCATTTTTTAATTATTTTAATAGGACTGTTTCCTGCTTCCATTTTTGCTATTATGGGTTTTAGGAAATATCAGGAGGATTCAAAGGAACAAAAGTATTTTCATTTATGGATGTTGATTTTATTATGCGTTGTCTTAATTCTTTTTTCCATTGTCAAAACAAAAATTGTACATTATTCCTCCCTTGCATACTTTCCAGTAACATTTTTCGCCGCATATTATTTAAAAAATGTAATTGAAAAAAAATACGAATGGAAACGCTGGGTTGATTTTGTTTTGCTTATTATGGGTTTTTTGCTAACAATAATCGTTGTTATATTACCTATTTTAATATTGAATAAAGAAAAATGGATTCATTTAATTAAAGACAACTTTGCAGTTGAATTAATAATGAAACCTGTGAACTGGAATGGGTTTGAGACTGCCGCCTTTATATTATTACTCATAGGAATTTTTATTTTCCTCATAATCAGGAATAAGGTTAAAAATGGTTTTATGATTGGGGTAGTTTTAATTTTCATATTGAATACAATAGGAATAAATATTTCAATAAAAAATTTAGCCCCAAAAATTGATTTACACTTGCAGAAAGATATTGTGGAATTCTATAAATCATTAGAAAATAGGGATGTTTATTGCGATGTTCTGGGTTTTAAAAGTTATGCTCAGTTGTTTTATACATATAAAAAGTATCCGTCAAATAAGAACAGTCTTTATAAAGAATGGCTTCTCAGCGGTAATATAGATAAGCCAGTATATTTCGTAAGCAAAAGCACAGAGAAAGAAAAAATTGAAAAAGAATATCCCAAATTAAAATTTATTAAAAAGGTTGGGGGGTATGTAGTTTTTTTAAGAGTTCCGGAAAACTATCAGATACAAGATGATTTTAACTAAATCTTTTCATTGAGTTTTATACTCATTTTCTTCTGTAATTATCTTAATAAAATTTATGATTTCTTTTCATAGATATTTCTTTCATTAATCTTATTGGGACAGCAATTTTTATAGGATTTTTAGGATTTATACGCAGTAATAACTAAAATAATTTAAATAAGGAAATTACTCAAAAGAGAAAAGTATTTTTAATTAAAGGGATAGAAGAGAATATTTTTTTGAATCTTAGGATTTTAGGCTTTTTAATATATTTTTGTTTTTTATAATTATAGATTTAGCCTTTAGAACTAAAATATTGTTTTAAAATTGCATAAAAATAGTGATAAGCTTAATAATGTGAAGTATCTCTTGGAATATCTTAATTTGAATAATATGAATTGTTTATATAAAAAAATTATATTATTTTGAAAACAGGGTGATGGAGTTCACCTGAAATGATGTGTTGTATCTCATCTGATAACTCCTGCTAAATTTAAGTAGCAGGATTTTTTTTTATGAAAAATTACAATTAAGAAAACTAAAGTGAGAAAGAGTTTAAAATATTTTCAAATAATTGTTCAATCATTTTCTTTAAATATATTTAAGTCTAATTTTATAATGGTTAAAGAAAAAAAGATTCATTAAATTTTTCATAATTAAAAATGAATCTAAAAAAGATTATAAGTAGAAATATTTTTTAGATATAAAATAAAAGAGAAATTGAACATTATATTAGATAATATATGGTTCATTGCTGCAATATGGATGGGTCTTGCTTTAATTTCCAGTATTATATCTATCAGAATAGGTATTTCAGTTGCCTTAATTGAGATTTTAATTGGTATAATTGCTGGCAACTTTTTCGGATTACATCAGACGACTGAATGGATAAATTTCCTTGCAATGCTTGGTAGCGGAGTGCTTACCTTTCTTGCTGGTGCAGAGATTGACCCTGTTTCATTAAAAGCAAATTTGAAAGCAAGTTTGATTATTGGTATTTTATCATTCGCTCTACCGTTTTTCGGAGTATGGATGTTTGCTCAATATATTTTAGGTTGGAATACTCAGCAGGCGCAGATAGCAGGAATTTCGCTATCAACAACATCCGTTGCTGTCGTTTATGCTGTAATGATTGAAAAAGGATTAAGCAATACTGCAATGGGTAAGATGATTCTTGCTTCTTGTTTTATAACAGATTTAGGTACTGTGCTTGCTCTTGGAATTATTTTTGCTGATTTTAATATAGGGCTTCTGGTTTTTATTTTTGTACTAATTATTGTATTACTCGTTATGCCGAAATTGACAAAATATATTATTATTAAAATGGGCACAAAAAGGGTAAGTGAACCGGAGGTTAAATTTATATTATTTGTATTATTCCTTTCAGGTGGATTTGCAACAACTGCAAAGAGCGAGGCAGTTCTGCCAGCATATTTAATCGGACTTGTAATAGCAGGAGTATTTGTAAAAGATAAAACTCTCGTTAATAGAATGAGGAGTATAGCATTTGCAATGTTTACACCATTTTATTTTATAAAAGCAGGACTATATGTATCGCTTCCTGCTATTGCCTTATCAGTAGGTGTCATTTTATTATTACTTATATTGAAAATTGGAACAAAATTCATTGGTGTATGGCCTTTTGCAAGAGGATTTAAAATGAGAAGTGGGGAAGCAAATTACACTACACTTTTAATGTCAACTGGATTAACTTTTGGAACAATATCAGCGCTTTTTGGATTGAACAATAAAATAATTGATCAGACATAATATACTATACTTGTAACAGTAGTAATTTTAAGTGCTATAATTCCGACTTTAATTGCGCAAAGATTTTTTCAACCATCAGAGAGTACAATGATTGCCTGGGGACGACTCTGGCGTAGTACTCAAAAGGAAAGTTTTAAAATAAAAAGCAGGGAGAAAAAAAATGTATAAAAAAATTCTCGTAGGCTTCGACGGCTCAGAAGGAGCAAAAACTGCACTGATAGATGCGGTAAAACTATCAAAAATTCTTGGTGCAGAAATTACCGCCCTTTGGGTAAAGGGTTCTCTTCCGCATTTTCCTGAAACAATAGATGAAGTTGAAGAAGAAACTTCGTCAGCAATTGCATTTTTTAAAAAACTTACAAAAGAGATACATACAATTGCAAATAAATTCGGAAAAGAAATAAAAATCGAAACAAAATCCGGTAACCCAGCAAAGACAATAATAGAATTTGCCAAGAAAAATGAATTTGATTTAATCGTACTTGGAAGTAAGGGTACATCAGGACTGTGGGGAAATTTACTCGGTCATATTAGTGATAAGGTCAGTGAGAATGCACATTGTAATGTATTAATTGTAAGAAAAACTGTATAAGTCTGAATCGTTATTATCAATTAATAATATCTAAACTGTAAACAGTAAGTTGTTAATTGAAATTTATTTTATTAGTATCATTTTTCGGGATTCTTTATAAGTGCTGGATTCCAGTACATAGAAATATATACCTGATGTTAATTCAGATAAATTGCAGGTTATTTCATAACTTCCCTTTTCTAATTCAGAATTAATTAATTCGGATACAACTTTGCCAGTCACATCATAAATTTTGAGTGAAGTAAATCCACTATTTGGTAATGAGAATTTTATTTTAGTTGAGGAATTAAATGGATTCGGGTAATTCTGAGAAAGAGAAAAATTTTGCGGGGTTTCATTTTCATTTTTGGTGATGAATGTAAGTCCTCCGTTTGTGGTTTTAAGAATTTTTCCTGACCAGCTTGAGATATATCCAGTCATTGCAGATGGGAAATGAATAGCATATAAATTTTCAGTAAGGGGCGTATTTTGAATACCCCAGGAATTTCCTGCATCGGTAGTTTTCAGTACTTTCCCTGTGCCTGTGCAAATATATCCGGTCATTGCATTTACAAATGACATATCCCAACCAGCACCAATACCTTCATTGGAATGAATAAGTTCCCAGGTATCACCACCATTGGTTGTTTTTACAACTCTGCAATTAGATGTATTAGTACAATAGAAGCCAGTGTTAGCATCAGAGAAATAAACAGATTGTGCAGTTTCAAACGGGCTGATGAATGAGCCAATTTTATTAACCCAGGTAGCACCTGCGTCTGTAGTTTTTAAGATAATGTTTGCACCTCCGACATATCCGGTATTTTCATTAACGAACCAGATTCCATCAAGTGCAGTTGATGTCGGAGTAGCTAAGGTAACCCAGTTTTCACCTTTGTTTGTTGTTTTAAGAATTTTCCCAGCACTTCCGCAAACAAATCCTGTATTTGAATTAACAAAAAACAATCCCCAGAACTGAATAGTGGTATCCGGATAAACAAACGGCACCCAATTCAAACCACCATTTACAGTTTTTAAGATTTTGCCATAATTTCCACTTATGAAAACAGTATCAGGGTGAAGAATAAAAATAGACATAAATCTTTGTGCCGTGTAGTTGGAATTCTGTGCTACATAATTTAAACCGCCATTTGTAGTTTTATAAATGTTAAAGGTTGAACTGTTGTATAACACCCCTGAATGATAACCAATATTATCATTATAAAATTTTAAGCAGTAAACAGATTGAGCAGGGTTAGATGTATATTGTAAAAACCATTGTGGAAAGGCTACAGATATGTTTAAAACGAGAATATAAAAAACTATAACTGTTTTTTTCATTTGCAATTATTTTTTATTCACTTATAAAAATAAAAATGAAAAAATCAGTATGCAATATAAATTATTCTGGATTAAAAAATTATTATAAAATAAGCGTGGGGAAAAGATGGAATAAAAAGAACAGGTTATATTTTCAGTTATAGTACAAAACTTAAATAAAAAAGGATTTATATTATTTCTCAGATTACAAAGATAAAACAACTCGGATTATTATTTTTCTAAAAACTTTCTTAGCGCTAAATTTATTATAAGGTATATTTAAATCAGGTAAAAATTATTTGAGCGCCGGCAGAAAGTTCATAGAATTTACCTACAGAAATAATATCTTTCACCTGTGGGCAAAAATCATCTTTAGTAAGGTGAAACATATCAACACTTGCTTTGCAGGCATAAATTTCAACGCCAGCATCAGCGCACATTTCAATAAATTCCCTAACCGGTGGTATATCAAGTTTTTCCATTTCTTTTTTCATCATCCAGGTTGCAAATGCAGACATACCGGGAATAGCTCCAAGAATGGTAGGCATATGCATACCAGGATTTCCAACAGTTGCCACTTTTATTTTATCCATTCTTTTATTAATGATAGCATCAAGTCCAAAGAATGTAAAAAACAGTGTAGCTTCGATTCCTTCCATTCTTGCACCATTTGCCATAATCAATCCCGGGTAAATACCATCAAGTGAGCCTCTTGAAACAATGATTGAAACTTTTTTAATTGGTTCGAATTTTTTTTCTTCCATTTTTAAATCTCCTTATTTTTTTTAAATACAGCCTTTTGGTTTTGGAAGTCCCGCAATTTTAGCGGCTTTTTTAGCTGGTCCCTGTGGAAATAATTCATACAGTTCCTTTGTTGACACACCGCTTTCTTTATTTAATTTTCTAATAGAAGGTGCATCACCTTTTTCCTGAAATACTTTCCTCATAAAATTAATAACTTTCCAGTGCTTTTCAGTTAATTCTTCGATTCCTTCCATCTTTGCAAGTTCCTTTGCAATATTTTCATCCCAATCGGAAGCGTTCAGGAGATGACCGTCTGCATCTAATTTTATTGTTTTACCGGCAATTTCTATTGTTGACATAATTACTCCTTTATTATTTTAATAAATTATTATTTTTAATATTGGAAATATTTTTTAGTACTTGTAGTGTAATATATAACCCTTTTTTAACTTCTGGTTGATTAAACTCTTTAATCAGTTTGCGTAAAGTAATTTTATCCTTAATTTCAAAATTTATATCTTTATATGCACTGATGAAATTATTTATAGCGGTTAAAACTTCAGGTTGAGCAATATTTTTGACTGTAAAAATAATTTGCTCAATGTTATTTCCAAGACTTCTTAATTCATTGACAGGAAATGAAGTAATTATCTTATCAGTAATATCTTTAAATTCCCTGTAAAATTCGAAATACCCTTTTCTATCAAATTCATCCATCTTATTCATAAAGTCTTTAAATAATTCCTTAGATACCGGACCAAAATCCTGAATAAAATCTCTAATATTTTCAATCTGCTCAAAAATCTTGGTAATATTATTTACATTCCTCAATAATTTCTTGAATAAATAATAAATATCTCCCGTCTGGATATGGTCGTGAACTTCTTCCAACTCAACAACTGCAGTATCGAAAACTTCCCTGCCAACTCTCATAAGATCCTCTTTAAGGTCATCAATTTCCCTTCTGTGTTTTTTCTGAAGTTCAATCTCCTCGATTAAATAATCGAGTTTCTTATTTATTTCTTCAAATTTTTTATTTAAGTCTTCATTCTGCATTTTATAACCTCTTTCCTGCCATTGACATTTGAGATTCGATGGGCAATTCAAGACCTTTAAGTAGAAAATTCCAGTACATCCATCGGAACATAATCTTACCGTAATGATTCATTTTAGTTTCCTGAAGTAGAGAAAAGGGGCCTATACCTGGTAAAGGAAATTTCCCTGGCAACGGTTCTGTATCATAATTAAAATCAATAAGAATTCCTTTTCCAAATCCAGATTCGATAAAACAATTTGCATGTCCGTCAAACTCAGCAATCATTTCTCTATCTTCAATTGCAGCAAGGATATTTTCAGTTAAAATTTCTGATTGAAAATGTGCAACTGAACCTGCTTTGGAAGTAGGAACATCAGTAGCATCACCTATTACAAATACATTATTGAAATTCAATGACTGAAGAGTTTTTTTATTTGTGGGGATAAAATTTAATTCATCACCCATACCACTTCTTTGTATTACCTCATCACCCATATTTGTAGGCACGGTAACAAGTACATCGAAAGGAATTCTTTTCTCATCCCAGGATACCAATTCTTTTGAATCGTTATCTACACTGCCGGTATTAAATTCAGAAATCAGATTAATATTCTTCTTCGAAAGAAGGTCACCGAGTACTGAAGAAGCAATTGGTTTTGTAAAAGCACCAGGTAAAGGAGTAACGAAATCAATTTTCACCTTATCTCTAATACCTCTTTCAGTAAAATACCAATCAGCAAGAAATGCAAATTCAAGTGGTGCAACAGGGCATTTAATTGGCATTTCAATAAGATTAATTACTAAACTTCCACCCTTCCATTGTTTAAAAAAAGAAGACAGTGCCACTGCTCCCTCAATGGTATAGAAATCGAAAACATTTTTATACCATAAACTACCTTTTAAACCTTCGGTTTCTTCCGGTTTTATCTGGCTTCCTGTGGCAATAATAAGAAAATCATACGAAAGCAAAACATTATTCTTAAGAATTACCCTATTTTTATCAGGTTCAATTCTTTCTATTTCAGAAATAATAATATTCGCAGAGGAAGGGAAAAAATCTCTTTTAGGTTTAATAACATCCTTCTTTGAATATATCCCAAAAGGGATAAATAAAAAGCCTGGTTGGTAATAATGAGTTTCATTCTTATCGACAAGGGTAACCTGCCATTCTTTCATATCAAGTATATTGCACAACTTATTAAGCATTATTGTACCCGCAGTACCACCACCAAGAATCAATATTTTCTTCATAATAAATTTTTTAAGATAAAATAATATTTACATACTAAACAATTTTTTAAAGAAAAAAATTACATAAATAACATTATAATATACGATTTTAATAAATTATTAAATAAATAAAAATTATAAAATTAGTACATTAATTTTTAATTAAAATTAGATATTGATTCTTTAATGATATTTTCCAAAAAGTACTGTAACAATTTAATAAAACTCTTCGTAAATAAAGAAAAAACATAAAAGCTATGAAAATATTGTTCAAAATTCTCACAACAGTATTTTTAACAATTTCAATTTGCAGCAGCATTATAGCTCAAGATAAACCTTCTAATACCTATATTAAAGGTACTGTTATTGATAAAAGTACAGGTCAACCACTTGAATTAGCAACTATTCAGGTATTCAATGTTGAAGATTCAATTTTAATTGGAGGGGTTTCTTCCGATAAAGAAGGAAAATTTTTAATCGAAAATATACCAGAGGGTAACTATAATGTGAAAATTAGTTATATTGGTTATAATACAGCCATAGCAAAAAGTGTAAAGATTGAAAAGAATAAACCATTAAATTTAGGGACAATCAAACTCGAAATAAATTCAGAATCAACTGAAGAAATAAAAGTTGAAGATGAAGCTCCAATAATGACCTATGAACAAGGGAAAAAAGTCTATGATGCAAAAAAAGATCTTACAGCACAAAACGGAACTGTGCTTGATTTACTAAAAAATATTCCCTCAGTAGATGTAGATAACAATGGTAATGTAAGTTTAAGAGGTGGAGGGAACGTAAAAATTTTAATTGATGGTAAACCATCTGCTTTATTAAGTAATGGTACCCAGATTTTACAAAATATTCCTGCAAGCATAGTCGAAAAAATTGAAATAATTAATAATCCTTCTGCAAAATACGAAGCAGAAGGAATATCTGGAATAATCAATATAATTATGAAACAAGGGGAAAAGAATCAAGGTTATAGTGGGAATATAAAATTTAGCGGTGGAACTGAAGATAAGTATAACCTATATGGAACTGCTTCAATAGTAAAAGGCAAATTTAATATTAATGGAATATATAGTTATTGGACTTATACATTACCTGGGATAACGAATTTATATAGATTAAATTATTCCAGTAGTTTCGCAAGAACAATAGACCAAAACTTTGATTGGAGATATAAAGGTTTATCACATTTTGGTTCCTTAGGTGGTGATTATGAAATTGATAAACTTAATAATATATCTCTTATTACAAGTTTCTTTACATTTGATAGAAATACTGAGAACAAAAACATTTTGATTTTCTTTGATGCTTCAGGTAATTTGATTTCAAAATTAAAATATTTAATAAATGATAATAGAGATGGTAATTTCTTCGATGGTACCTTAACATATGCAAAAAAATTTAATGAGAAAGGGAGAGATTTTACAGCGTATTTGAATACATCAGGGAGAAATGAAAACACTCAAATAAACTATAATATTAGTGATAATTTAAATAATACATCAAAAACAAAAAATGAATCAATTTTTAATTTTAACCTTATAAATTTTCAAGCTGATTATATTCATCCTTTCAGCGAAACTAATAAACTTGAAACAGGAATCAAATCAAATTTCAGATTAATTAATGGAGATTATAAATTCTATCAATTAGATTTTAACACGGGAAATTGGGAAGAACTTTTAAATAAAAGAAACGATGCTGATTATAAGGATTTAATATCCGCTGCATATTTAACATATAGTGGTGTATTTAAAGATTTCAGTTATCAGTTAGGCTTAAGGTCAGAGCACACTTATCTTGATTTTTCTATCTTGAATGGTTTAGAGAAATATAACAATAAATATATAGATTTATTTCCAAGTGTAAGTTTGTCACAAAAACTTGGAATAGAAAATCAATTTCAGGCAACATACAGCAGAAGAATTAACAGACCAAATCTGTTTTTACTAAATCCATTTGTAGAACAGATTGATGAATATACAAAGCGAACGGGAAATCCATACCTAAATCCGGAATACATTAATTCTTTTGAGATTGGTTATACAAGGTCTTTAAATTTTGCAATGTTGACATTAACAGGATTCTTTAGAAATACAAAAAATAGTATTCAATACCTCTCATATACTGATTCAACAGGAATAGTTCTTATGAAACCTGATAATCGTGGAACTTCAAATACTTATGGGTTGGAATTTATTGTGCAGGGTGGATTAGCAAAATGGTGGATGATTTACGGAAGTGTAAGTTATTTTAATACAAATATTTTTTATAATGGTAGTGTAGATAATTTCGATAAAACATATAATGCATGGTCAGCAAGAATTAGTTCGAATGCCGCTATACCTGATTTGTTTGATATACAATTGACATATTTCTATTACGGAAAACAGGAAACCGCTCAAGGATCAATGGACCCGTTCCAAATGATGAATTTATCAATTCAAAAAAGTTTTTTTGATAAAAAATTGACTATAGGCCTTAGAATAAATGATTTATTAAATCAACAGAAATTTTTTCGTACAGCCTCAGGGAATGATTTCTTCCAATCACTTTATCAAAAAACAAATTCAAGAGCCGCATTTCTTACTATCACATTTAACTTTGGTGAACAATTAAACTCAAAATCACAAAAAACAGCCCAGAAAAAACAAAGAGAAATAGAAGGAGAAATCCAAAACACAGGAAATTAAAAAGTTATATTGAACTTATTAAGCGATTGGATTGTTAATAGTTTATGATTATAAAATAAAATTTAAATAAAAATGAAAAAGAATATTGGTTCAGTAGATAAGTTTATAAGAATTATAATAGCAATCACTATTGCTATATTATTCTTCACAAATGTTATATCCGGTACATTAGGTATTATATTACTAATATTTGCCGGTATGTTTCTAATAACGAGTTTGATAGGATTCTGCGGTTTATATACTATATTAGGTGTAAATACTTGTAAGATAAAGATTAAAGAAAACTAAAATATACTAAATAAATCTTATTTATTTTTCGGTGTGATTATAACTTTTGATTTTTGTGCATCAGTCATTTTATAATAACTGATATATAAAGTAATGTCACTATATACAGCTACGTCTTCTTCATAAATTGTATATGAATAATATTCATCTTCCATAACAATCTTAAAATCATATCTCCCTTCATTAAGTAATATAGATTCTGATTCTCCAGGATATATATAATTTTGTATTTGATTTTTACTCCACCTCCCTCCATAATTATAATAATCTCTTACATAAACACAGGTTATGTACTTATCAAAATCATCGTTATAAATTGTAACATAATGCGTTGGTACAAACAGGTGATCACAATTTATTGACAGAAAAGATATTATAAGAAATATTAATATTGTAATTAATTTTTTCATAATACAAATTGTTTGCTTAATGTTTATACATCAGGTTTTAATAACCAGTTCCAATTTATAAAAGTAAAATATTTAAATATAATTTGTAACATTCATTATTAATATTCAAATTTGAAAAATAGTATTTTTCAAAGAGAAATTTTTAGTAAGATTTTATAAATTAATATTTATTCCGATAAAATGATTTTCTTTTAAGAACAAAAAACAAACTTGATTATGAAATTTCCATTTAATAGTTTTTTAAACAGAAAGTAAATTTTTACAAAACTATGTATTTAAGAAAATATTTTTTCCTAATAATAATTGCTTTAAATCAATATTTATTTTCTCAAACAGGATGGATTTCTCAAAATCCATATCCGCAAGGGAATCCATTATATAAAGCGCAAGCACTAAACCAAAATGTTGTTTATGCAGCAGGTGGAGGAAGAGCATTAATAAAAACAACTAACGGGGGGAACAACTGGATTGTTCTTACATACAATATACCAGACTGGAATTATCCAAATTCAACCAGTATAAATTCATTTTTTTTCTTATCCGAACAGGTTGGATTTATATGTGGAAGTAAGGGAAAGATATTTAAGACAACAGATGGCGGTATTCATTGGACAGAAAACTCAACTGGTTTAACATCAGATTTATTTTCAATTTCATTTCCAAGCTTTAACACAGGGTATGCAGTAGGAATGAATGGCAAAATTATTAAGACAACAAATGGAGGTAATACATGGTTTGAGCAAACAGGTGGTGGCACTGCAACATTAACTTCAGTTTTCTTTATTGATAACTTAAACGGCTGGATATGTGGCTCTTTACTTTCAGGGAATATCTTAAAAACAACTAATGGTGGAAACAATTGGATTGAAATTAATTGTGGGGTAACAACAGGTTTATACTCACTATATTTTATTTCGAGCCAAACTGGGTGGGCTTCGGGATATAGCGGTAAAATTTTAAAAACAACTAATAGCGGTTATAACTGGACAGTACTTAACACTGGTGCAATTAATGATTTCATTTCAATATTTTTCTCATCTGCTGACACTGGTTGGGCTGTTGGAGGAAATGAAGGGTGTATTGTTTTAAAAACAACAGATGGGGGGAATAATTGGTTCTCTCAAACTGGAAGTATGCCTTATTGCACAAATTATCGCTCAGTATATTTTGTATCTAACACTTTAGGTTGGATTACAGGATATGAGGGGAAAATATTTAAAACTACTGATGGTGGAGATACATGGCAAAGTCAATCACAAGGATTAACAAATGGTTTTTATACGGTAAAATTTATTTCGTCTGAGACTGGATGGGTAGGAGGAACTTACAATTCTTTAATTAAAACCACTAATGGCGGGACAAATTGGTTTCAACAAATTAGCTCTACAATGATACACTATGATTGTGTGAATTTTATTTCTGCAGAAACAGGTTTTGCTTCTGGAAAGTCAACGTTAGGCGATACAAGTTATATAATTAAATCAACAAACGGAGGTTTTGACTGGATTCCAAAATACAAGCAATATAATTATTTATTTAAATCACTATTCTTTATTTCACCTCAAACCGGCTGGGCAGCAGGATATAAAAGCACACCACCCCGTACAGGAATAATAATAAAAACAACAAATGGTGGAGATAACTGGACGCTACAATATAATGTTATTTCTGATACTGCATCGCTGGAGTCAATTTGTTTTTCTTCTCCTAACACAGGATTTGCGACTGGATGGTGGAGTAAATTGTTAAAAACAACAAATGGTGGAACGAACTGGTTTCTTGTTTCAACCGGAACTTCAAATGTCTATTTTAATTCATTAAGTTTTGTAAATGAAAATACTGGCTGGTTATCAGGATGGTATAAAACAATATTAAAAACTACAAATGCTGGATTAAATTGGTATTCACAATCAGCAGGAATTCCAACAACCATTGGTAGTTGTAATTTTGAAGAAATTTATTTTGTCGATACTTTAAATGGCTGGGTCACTGGAAGTAATAAAGTCCTGTGTACAACAAACGGTGGATTAAACTGGATTGACCAATCATTCGGGACATCAACAGTTAATTTTTCAATAAACTTTGTTAATTCGTTAACCGGTTGGCTTGTTGGCAGTTCAGGAACAATTTTTAAAACTACAACAGGAGGTTTTCCCGTAGCAATAAAAAAATCTGAAAATCAGATTGTACCAACAGAATTTAAATTACATCAGAATTACCCAAATCCTTTTAATAATACAACTGTAATCAAATTTGAATTACCTTATCCTGCAAAGATAAAAATAAAAGTTTTCGACATAACAGGTAAGGAAATTACTACTTTGCTTAATACTTATTTGTGTGAAGGAGTTTATCAGGTAATTTTTAATACAGAGAATTATAAATTAGCAAGTGGAATATACTTTTATAAATTATTTGTTGACAAATATGAGACGGTGAAGAAGATGATATTGATAAAATAATTTTATCTGCTCACATATTTAGATAAATTAATAACTTTGCTTGAAAGTGATAAAAAGGGTATGCTTATAATCTGATTATTTTGTACAACTGTAGCTAAAATTAGGTTTTCATTTACATTATTGGTAAAAGATTTTTTATAATTAATAATCCATAAGTCCGGGGGAAAACCTGTTAACCCCGAAATATATTGTTGGAGATTTAAAGTCCCAAGTCCCGGAATTAAAAACATATTTACTGTTCTTGTGGCTTGTGAAATATTATTATTTAGAAAATAATTACCATTTAAAGAACTTGCACTTGGTATAAATAATGAATCGAATTTTATAATTGGATTAGAACTGTTTGCATATTCAAGTGATATATCACTATCGATTAAATTTAGTGTAGAAGTTGTTATATTAAAATTCGAATTGTTTATTAAAGTTAATGCACCAGAAATAATATTTCTTGCAGAAGTATCTGCTATAAGGTTAATTATTGTGTTCAGATTAAAATATTGAGTTAATTCAATACAATCTTTAGCTCCAGGTACCGGATTAGGAGTATATACTGCCAGAGAATCTGTATTAGGCTTTTTAAAAACATAAATCCATGCTCCAAGGTTATTGGGGTCTGACAGAGCCGTTATTGCAGAAATATCTGTCTTGCCTTTATCGTTGCCTTCAAAAATCACATTCTGTCCGACGATAAGAACAAGTTTAGTTGTACCGCCATATTTCCTTGTAGCTTGAGAAATAGCAGAGTCAAGTCGTTCTTTAGCAGAAACCCTATTATAAACAACCTTAACTAAATTTGATGGGTCATTACATGAATTAAACAAGAAGTAAAAAGTTACTATAAAAAAGAAAATAAATAAAAGTTTTAAAATTTTCATATATAGAATTTTAAACTAATATAGTAAAAACATTGTAAAAAAAGTATTCTATGAATTTAAATAAAAAGCGGTTCATAATATTATGAACCGCTAATAAATTTTCACTGAACTAAATTAAGATGTTATTTTAGAAGAATCATTTTCTTTACATCTCTGAACTCTCCTGCTACTATTTTGTAGAAATAAACTCCACTTGCAAGATGACCAGCATTAAATTCTATTATATAACCTCCTGCCTTATATGGATCACTTATAAGAGTAGCAACTTCTCTACCAGTAATGTCATAAATCTTCAATTCAACATAAGCATCTTTTGGTAAAGTAAATTTTATAGATGTAGTTGGATTGAATGGATTTGGATAATTTTGATAAAGTTGAAATTCAGTTGGTATTTCGGATTGAATATTCTTAATGGATGTTTGCATACAGTTGTTAGCAGTATCGAAACCAACATTACCGACTACAGTACCATTGAATCCACTTACAGAATCAACAAAAGTACTATCAAAGTGCCATATTGCTTTAAGACCGGAAGTAGTATTTGAGATCCATTTATTGCAAATATTATTCGCTATCTCAGATGCGGATCTGGCTACACTCCATAATCTTACTTCATCTAATTTCCCTGAACCTGGATCATTATTTCCTCTCCCAATTCTCATTTCATTTGTCGAAGAGCCAAGGGTTGTTGCTGTAGAAAGTGTCTGTTGAGGAGTTCCATTAACATAGAAAATAACTGTGGTTCCATTAGAGGTAACAGCTAAATGAGTCCATACATCAACAGGAATAGTTATACTATTACCAATCACAATAGTAGAACCCGCTCTAAAGAATGGATTACCTGTTGTTGCATTTATACCTAATTGATAATCAAATGACGCTGCACCTTTGTTTAAGATTGTATTAGCAGTCGAAACACCTCCAATTTTTACCCATGCTTCGATTGTAATTTGATTCCCTGTCCATATCATTGCAGGATTATATGGAATCATAACATAATTTGTATTAACACCAGGAGTAGGAAGTACTATGCTTCTGTTAACTGTAACAGCACCACCACCAGGTGTACAACTTGCGACATTACTAAAATTACTTACCATTGGTATACAATATCTATCCACTGCCTTAACCCAGAAATAGTAAGTAGTTCCATTAGTCAGCCCAGTTGCATTATAAGTTGTATCAGGATGATTGACAACTCCTATCTGGGTTGCTGTTCCTGGATTATTAGCAGTATTTCTGAATACTCTATATTCTTTCATATCGAACTCAGTGTTTTTATTCCACTTAAGAAGTGCAGAGCCACTTCCAGCAGTTGCTGTTAAATTCGTCGGTGCAGCAGGGATAGTCGTGTCAGCAGCTGGTAAAATAGTAAATGTAGGTGCTGGTGTAACATTTTGTTTCACAAAATACAAGAAGTCAGGAGTACCATAATGGTAATTTGTTAATGTTAAGTTCGGAAAATCATTTTGAGTGCAGGAGTTTCTGTATCTCATATTTCCATATGTCATATGTTGACCTATTTGAGAACTTGTACCATAATAATACATATCACCGGTTCCATTATATAAAGCAATGACATATTGAACACCAGCTTTTGCCCAGAAAGGAGTTGGTAGTAAATTGTAGTTATAAACACCAGCGGTACCGGGATCTACCTGTATTTGTAATAATAATGCTTGTGTATTAGCATCAAATAATGTTACATACCTTTGAGTAACATTTGGTATTCTTTTCCCAAAATAACCAATTAAAACATCTTCAGTAGGAGTAAAAGCGAAACCGCGTTGACAGTTACTTACAGTGTTCGTTGAAGTAACAATTACACTGTCACATCCAGAATGAGGCCCATCAAAAGTAGATAGAGTAGAACCCGAAGAAGCACTCGCATTTCCATAGTAAAGGAAAATAAGTGTTGAGTCATTAGCTCCAATGGAAGGAACTTTTACCCAAATTTTGGTTGTGTCAGTATTGATATAACCTTCCAGAAAATAATCAAGAAAAACAGACCCTCCGCATGTGGAAGTGAATCGTATATCATTACCATTTGCTTGCATCCATCCATTTGCAATTGGTACAGCTGTGTTGAAAATAATCAAAACTTGTACATCAGTAAGTGCTGTTGATGAATTATTCTTAATCCATACAGGATTTTCATACTTATACTGCGCTCCTCCCTCATTAATCATCAAAGCAAATAAAATGGTAAGAAAAATAAGAAATGAAAAGATTTTTTTCATTTTATCTCCTTTTTATTTATTAAAAAGAACTTATTTTTTTTTACTTTTAAGATACCCTCAGTTCCTAAGTATAAAATTCAGAAGCTCTAAATATAAGCTCTTAAAGACATAAGTATTAGAAATTCAAATGTCAATATCAATTTTTTAACATCAATTTTAACCAAGAGCTAAATAAAATAATATGAGTTTTACTAAAAATTAAAGATTTTATTTTCACAAAAAACAAATTAATCATAGTTAAATATTATTTAAATTTTAATTCTGTAGTCATAAAAAAATTAAATTTAGAAATTGAATAAAATTTCTAAAAAGGTTAAAATTTTTAGCTTATTATTTAATAGAATTAATAAAATATATTATAGATTTACCCTGGAAAAGAAAATGGAAATGTTTAATGATGTGAAAAGAATCTCAAAATTTAATTATCAGATTATTTTATAAATATTATAATTCATAATAAAAACAAATTACAATACTGTAAGTTTTTTTACCTTTTGTTTCCGGAAGTGTCCATATCCATAAGCCAGTGAGAATAGCAAAAAATGCAGCTAAGGAAATTCCACCTCCAAGTCCATAAGATTTGGCAATCCATGCAATAACAACCGGTGTAAAAAACTGCACACCTCTTGCAAGATTAAATGCACTACCCATAGCAGTACTACGAATCTTGGTGGGGAATAATTCAGAAAACAATGGTCCATAACCACCAAACATTCCTGTCCCTAATCCAATCATAAACATAAACACAAGAATTAAATAGTGATACTGACAAATAATACTCCAAAAAGTTGTTATCATCAATAAACCGATTGCCATAATAAAAGAATAAATTGTATAAGCAGGCCGACGCCCTAATCTGTCAGCAATAAATCCAAAGGATGCATATCCGAGAAAACCACCTGTTTGTGTTACCAGCATAAAAAGTGTAGATTTAGTAAGAGAAAAGTGCCTTTCAGTATGTAAGTATTCAGGCATCCATGAATATGTAAACCAGTAGGCAGACATATCAAAGATAGCAAGTACAAGACATATAATAAATAATTTTCTATATTGTGATGAAAAAAGAATAATAAAATTATTCTTATATTCGTTTTTACTTACCTCTAAAATAGAACCACTTTCTTCCAGTATTTTTTTTCTTTCTTCCCAGAGATCAGATTCAGGTAAATGTCTTCTAATAAAAAGGATGAGTAATGCAGGTAATACAGAAATAAAAAAGCAAAATCGCCAGCCAATTAGCGGAGCAACATAACCTCCGACAACAGAGGCGAGAGCAATTCCTATTGGTGCTCCTGTTTGCATAAATGCTCCAAATCTACCGCGGACTTTTGGCGGGAAAGTTTCTCCAATATATGTCTGCCCTGTCCCCCATTCTCCTCCAACTCCCAGACCTGTTATTATTCGAAATATCAGTAAGACATATAGAGAATTTGCCAATCCACATAAAAAAGTACCAAGACTATAAGTAAATATAGTCCACATAAGTACTTTCTTTCTTCCATATATATCAGATAAAAACCCAAAAATAACACCACCGATAGCAGTTGCGGCGAGACTTGCCCCCAGAAGAAAAGATAATTCTGTGTTTGTTAAATTTAGTTCTTCCTTAATGGGGATCATTAGAAAAGTATATAGAATGAGGTCATAGAAATCAAAAACCCACCCTCCCCAACTCATAAACAAAATTTTGTAGTGCTGAACAGTAGGTTTTTCTGCTTCGCTAAGAAGTTTTCCCATTTTTATGAAATTTTTTACAAAATAAATTACAATTATTCATTTTTCAATTTAGAAAATGTAATGAATTAAATAACAGAATTTTATCAATTTCATTTAAATTAATAAAGATAGTATTTATTAAATTATTAAGTCTAATAACTATAATTTTTACAATTCTGAAAATTTCTATCTCCAAAATATTCTACACTCTTAACCAAACTAATAAAATTTTATTGTTTTTTTTCTAATATTTATAAAACCTTCGTTTTGAACTGAAAAATTAAATAAATTAATTCTTGTAATTAGTTTTACTATTTTTAATTTTTGAAAAATATTACTATGAGTAAATACATTTTTACAAAAAGATTTAAAGTAACAATAATCTGGATTGTTATTTTAATGCTAATTTATTTCTTGTTAAGAATTGGTTTTTATATTTCTAATATTAATTTATTTACTAAGATAACATCAGAAGAAATAATTAAATCATTCATTTCAGGTTTAAGATTTGACTTTTCAGCAATATTATCTTCAAATTTTATTCTTTTAGTTATATATAATCTTCCCTTTATTAAACTAAGGTATAAATTTCCAAGAATAATATTAATATTTCTGTTTATTCTGATTAATTTGTTTTTCATCGCATTAAATATTACTGATTATGGATATTTCACCACAACACAAAGGAGATTATCATACGAGATTATTGTAATGTCAGAAGATATAGTTAGAATTTTTCCGTATTTAATTGTACATCATTACTTTCTATCCGGACTAATGTTTTTACTTGTGATTCTGTTTAGTTTTCTCACCGTAAAATTCCTCAACTACCTTTATGGAAAAATAAAAGAGAATAAAACAATTTCTTCTGAGATAATTAGTTTTTTAATTATAATAGGTATTTCGATTGTAGGTATAAGAGGTGGGTTACAATTAAGACCAATAAGACCTGCTGACGCTTTCGTAACAGATAACCCGGAAACAAGCAATTTAACTTTAAATACAACTTTTAATGTAATTACAAACATATTCCAGAATAAAATCCCGAATGTAAATTATATGCCACAAGTAGAAGCTCAAAAAATTATCCGGGAATACATAAAAGTTGAAAATGAAAAGTTTATCAACGATGAATACCCTTTTCTTAGATATAAACAAACAAATGATTCAATAAGAAAATTAAATGTGGTAATATTTATTATGGAAAGTTGGTCAGCTAAATATTGCGGTTATTTATCAGCTGAAAAATCTTTGACTCCTTTTTTTGACAGCATTGCTTCAAAGGGAATTCTATTTACAAAGTTCCTTGCAAATGGACAGAGATCTATTGAAGCTGTACCAACTATTTTAACATCTGTACCATCTTTATTTAATACATCAATTATTAATTCGAATATTGAAATGAACAGGTTTAGAGGAATAGGTTCAATAATGATAGAAAATGGATATACAACAAGTTTTCATCATGGTGCAACTACTGGTTCTATGGGGTTTTCCGGATTTTCAAAAATTGCAGGCTTAAATAATTACTACGGGAAAGAGGATTTTAATGATTCCTTAAATAATTCCTACGATGGAGCATGGGGTATTTATGATGAACCATTTTTTATTTATACAGCAGATATTTTAAATTCAACAAAAGAGCCCTTTTTTGCAGTAATTTTCTCTCTATCATCACATGACCCGTTTTCACTACCTGAAAACAGAAAATACATTTTTGATAAATTTAAAGATGAAACCGCTCTTGAACTTTCTATTAGATATTCAGATTATTCTTTACAAAAATTCTTTAATTATGTTTCAAACTTTAATTGGTTTGAAAACACATTATTCATAATTACTGCAGACCATACACTTTATAATTCAAGAGATAATTTTTTAAACACATATCATATACCATTATTAATATACTCCCCTAAGTATATACCCCCTTCGATAAACAATAAAATATGTTCACAGGTTGATATTTTGCCTACAATTTTAGATATATTAAATATTTCCACGACACATTCTTCAATGGGTATTTCAATGCTTGATACAATTAAGAACAGATTTGTTTTTAATAAATGGGGAAATCTTTTTTGTACATTTTCAGATAGTTTAGTTTTACTTACAGATTTTGAAAATCAAAATATACTTTATAATTACATAACAGATTTTCAGGGTAAAAGAAATCTCATAGATATATATAAGGAAGAATATAACAAACTTAAATTAATACTAACAGCATATATTCAATTATCAAATTACACAATTGTAAATAATAAAATTTACTACGAGCCGAAATAAATCACACTAAAAATAATAGTATTGCTTTTGGATATAATTATTCATACATTAAAAAAAAAATGAAAAAATACATCCCCCCGTTTTTATTATTAATTTTAACCTCTCTTTGTTTTGCCCAAAGTGGTTGGTATGTTCAGAACCAATTAACATCAGAAGAATTAAGAGGTGAATTTTTTATCAATTCACAAACCGGATGGGTTTTTGGATTTCTCAATACGATAAAAAAAACTACTAATGGAGGGAATAATTGGTTTTACCAGAATGGTAACACCTCTGAAAGTTTCCTTGGTGGATATTTTATTAATTCACAGACAGGGTGGTTATGTGGAGGACACGCTTCACAAAGCCACACACAAATTAGCAAAACAACAGATGGAGGAAATAACTGGTACACAGTTTTTTATCACCCCTCAAATGGGTGTGCTTACTGTATTCAATTCATTAATTCAAATACAGGGTGGGTTTCTTTAGGATCAGGGAGTATAATGAAAACTACTGATGGTGGAAACAGCTGGAGTACAATTTCTCTGAATATTTCCAATAGTTTAGTATCACTTTTTTTCATAAACCAGAATACCGGTTGGGTTGTCGGAACAAATGGACTGATAAAGAAAACCACTAATGGAGGACTAAACTGGATAACACAATTAAGCCCGTTATCTCAAAATTTATTATGTATCCATTTTGTTAATCCGGATACAGGTTTTATCAGTGGAAATAACGGAACTATATTAAAAACTACAAACTCTGGTACAAACTGGATTCAAAAGTATTCTCCTGTTTCCACATGGTTAAACTCAGTATTTTTTATTAATTCAAGTACAGGTTGGATTGTTGGGGGTGAATATAATGGCGGGGCTTCTTCAATCTTGAATACTGTAGATGAAGGAGAAACCTGGTCATTACAAATTTCACCCGTATTAAGCTGGTTAGCCGCTGTCAGATTTGTTGATTATAATACAGGATGGGCGTGTGGTAGAGATGGAACAATTATTAAAACTATAAGCGGAGGGGTAATAATACCAAATCCACCAGTGCTTTTATCTCCACCAAATGGAGCTATAAATATAAATACAACCCCAACACTTACATGGAATCCATCACTTTCAGCAAATAGTTATAAAGTTTTAATATCAACAAATTCTAACTTTTCTACTATAACAGATTCTGCAACAGTAAGCACTAATTATTATAATGTTCCTTCCGGAAAGCTACAATATGGTTATACATATTTCTGGAAGGTAAATGCATCTAATATTTATGGGACAAGTAATTGGTCTAATATATGGAATTTCTCTACCGGGCAATTTCCAAATGCACCTGTCTTAATTTCTCCACTAAACGGAGCACTTATTACCACTTTAACACCAACATTAATTTGGCATTCTTTAAATAATGTATTGAATTATAAAGTTCAGATTTCAACTCTATCAAATTTTCTTATAATCACAGATTCAGCAACAGTAACTGATTCACACTATACAGTTCCTTCAGGCAAATTATTTGCAAACATTACATATTTTTGGCGTGTTAATGCTACAAACTCTTTTGGAACGGGTCCATGGTCAAGTGTATGGAGTTTTATTCCATATCCAACTGATATCAAATTATTAAGTAATGAAATTCCTGAAGTATTTCGATTGTATCAGAATTATCCCAATCCATTTAATTCACAAACAAATATAAGATTCGATTTACCAGAAAAATCACAAATAAAATTAACTTTATTTGATATACTTGGAAGAAATATACAGGAACTGGTTAGTATGTATCTAAATGAAGGCGCATATACTTATCCATTTAATGCAGAAAGATTAAACAGTGGAATATACTTTATAAGATTAGAAACCAACAAATATAACAGTATAATAAGAATTGTGTTAATAAAATAGTTTAAGATCTCATAATTAGTAACTGAATAAATTAAAAATCAATTTTCTTAATGGATAAATTGTAATCTTGATTTTTATAAAAACAATATTTAAATTTTAGAAGACATTTCCTTTAATAAAATTAAAAAAGGAGTAAAAAATGAAAAGGAATCTACTCACTGTGATATGTATCCTACTATTAATCGCATTTGTTTTCAATGATAATTCAAATGCACAATGGGTATCCGCGGGTACCGTATCAAATGTAGGTTCATATCCGAGTATCTCAGTAGCAAGTCCAACTTGTGTTTTTGTTGCAGGTGGACCCAATGGAACACCTGTAATCTGGAGAACTACAAATGGAGGATTAAACTGGGTTTCTATAGGAACCACCGGTGTTTCCTTAGAAGTATATTGTGTATGGGCAAAAGATTCACTGGTGGTTTTTGTTGGTGATGGTGGTGCTTCTGGTGGTGCCGGTGGAAATGCAAAAGTATATAAAACAACTAATGGTGGAGTGAATTGGACAACTATCCTTCAGACCGGTGGAACTGCAGGTTTTATAAATGGAATAGTTTTTTCAAAGAACAATCCAATGTATGGAATAATAGAAAGTGACCCACCAACCGGTACAACATACTGGATTGCAAAAACCGTTGATGGTGGAAATAACTGGTTTATTCAAAATCCCCCATTATCGGGCGCTGCATCAGCACAGAATTCAATTGTTATAATAGATACTATGTTCTACGGTTTTGGCTTAAATGCTGCTCCTTCAAGAGTTGGAGTTACAACAAATGCTGGTGTTAACTGGACTTACCAAACTCTCGTCGGTCCAACTGGTGGATTTATTTGTGCGTTTGCTTTTGCTGATGATAAGTTAAATGGTTTAGCAGCTTCAAGCGGAACAACAAATGCAATATCCAGAACCACAAATGGCGGTTTAACCTGGGTTTCTCAGACTATTCCAAGTGGAGTTACCAGTGGATATGTTAGCATAAAATTTATAAATGGTACATCAACTGCATATCTGATAAACTCCTCTGCATCCGCAACAATTACCGCCAAGAGTACTGATTTCGGTGCAACATGGACAACAATTGCGCCGGTTTCCGGAGTTAATGGAATTACTCACATGGAATATGTCAGAGTTGGACAAACAGTTTACTTATATGCTATCTCTTCAACCGGTGCTGTGATGAAACTGGTTGACAATGTATTAGTTGGAGTTGAAAATAATAACAGCATTCCAGAAGAATATAAACTTGAACAGAATTACCCAAATCCATTTAATCCAACAACAACAATTAATTTCTCATTACCAAAATCTGCCTTTGTTACAATTAAAGTTTATGATATTTTAGGAAAAGAAATTAAGACCATTTTATCAGAAAATAAAGACTCAGGAAATCATTCAGTTTTGTTTGACGCAGGTGATTTGCCATCAGGGATATACTATTATAAAATTATAGCAAACAACTTCATTGATACTAAGAAAATGATTCTATTAAAGTAGTTAATTTCAACTTTATTTTTAGATAAAATAAAAAAGAGTTCAGGAAACATTTCTGAACTCTTTTTTTTTCATTATTTCTTTATAATTTAATCTATATATTAAACTTAATAGAAAAGTGGATGGAAAGTTGACTATCAAATAAAACTTCTATGTATAAAAAAAACAAAGAAAAGGAAATTAAGGACTCTTCAATATTTTACCCAAAGGGTTTGACAGTAATAATTACGCTTTTCTTAATATCAACAACTATATTAGTTTATCTCTACTATTTATCGCAAAAAAATGCCTTAAAAGTTGAAATTTATAATGATTTAACTATTATTTCTGATTTAAAAGCTAACAATATTAATAACTGGATAAGAGAAAGAAAAAACGATGCGGATTTAATTGTTAATGAAAAATTCATAAAAGATGCGATATATCAATATGTTAATAATCCTAATGATAGGATTAAAGAAGATTTACTTAATATTTTTAGATCACTAATTGGAAAAGGATTCTTCACAATTAGATTAATTAATACTGATTTTGAGAATTTAATTTCTATACCCGAGAATACGAGAGAATTAGGCGGATTTGTTAAAAATGAGATTAAAGATATTATTAATAGCAAAATTGTAAAAATTTATCTAACCGATATAAGACATTATGAAAATTCAGACTCCCTGCACATTGATATAATAGCGCCAGTATTTAATAAAGCGGGAGAAAAACCATTTGCGGTTTTAATTTTTGAGATAAATCCTGAGGATTTTTTATTTAATTATATAAACACATTACCTGTAGAAGGCGAAAGTTTTGAAAACTTATTAATAGAAAAGTTTGGTAATGAAGTTGTAAATATTAACAAGGTAAAGCATTTAAAAAGTAATCCTCTGATGCTAAGAAATTCTCTTGATGAAGAAAATAATATATCAGTTAAAGCAATCAAAGGAGAAAAAGGAATTATAGAAGGTATAGATTATCGCGGAGTAAATGTAATTGCAGCATCAAATCCAATTGAAGAAACCAACTGGATTTTAATATCAAAAATAGATGAAGAGGAAATTTATAAACCTTTAAGTAAATTAACAACCTGGTTTATAATTTTTCTCGGCAGTACGATATTTATAATCATTTTTTTAATCATACTTATTTTTGTTAAGACCAAATATCAGCATAAAATTGATTCTTCAAAAATTCAAGAAAAAAAAGACGCACTGGAAAAAAACTATCAAACAATTATTCGATATGCTAACGATATATTTATTTTAACTTCACCAGAAGGTGAAATTATATATGCAAATGATAAAGCTCTTGAAACTTATGGATATACAAAAGAAGAAATAATGAAATTGAATATAAAGAATCTCAGAGCCCCAAATTACCGAAAGGAAATTGAGACTCTCTTAGAACAAATGAAAGAAGACAAGAGAAAAGTAATAGAAACATATCATATAAAAAAAGACGGGACGATTTTTCCGGTTGAAGCAAGCATAAGAAGAATTGAAATCGGTGATAAATTATATATTCAATCAATAATCAGAGATATTTCTGAGAGGAAAAATGCGGAGAAAAAGATATACCATTTAAACCGAACCTATGCTTTACTCAGTAAAATTAATGAAACAATAGTTCGTACAAAAGATAAAAAAACTTTATTTTATGAGATTTGCAATATTGCTTGTAAAGTAGGTGAGTATAAAGTTGCATTCATCGGACTTTTTGACAAAACAAAAGGAAGAATCTTCATAACATCATATAGTTGTAATAGTAATAATGCACTTGAAAAACTTGAAAATCTGATTTGCAGGGATTCTGAAATTTGTTCACCGGAAATGCAAGCAATTAAAGAAAATCAAATTATATTATGTAATCAAATTAAAGAAGAAAGAAGTTATAAAAAATGGGCTGAAATTGTATTAAAATCCGGTCTTAATTCTTCTATTTCACTACCAATTGTATGTAAGGATAAAGTAATTGGCGTTTTATCTCTCTATTCGGAAGAACCTGATTATTTTTTTGATGATGAAATAAAACTACTTAAAGAAATAGTTTCTGATTTATCTTATGCTGTAAATACAATAGAATCAGAAACAGACAGAGAAAAGGTATTCAGAGATTTAGAAAATTCTGAACATAAGTTTAAAATGCTTTTTCATAAAGCAAGTGATGCTATGCTGTTACTTGATTTTGATAAAATAATAGATTGCAATAATAAAGCTCTTGAAATGTTTTCAATGAATAAGGAAGATTTACTGGGTAAAAAACCTTATGAACTATCACCAGAAAAGCAGAAGGACGGTACCAATTCCAAAGAAAAAGCATTACAATTTATAAAACTTGCTATTAATGGACAACCACAAAATTTTGAATGGATACATATAAGAGGAAATGGATCAATATTGGAAACAGAAATAAGTTTAAATAAAATCTTTACAGATAATAATGAATTAATTCTTGTAATTATTCGTGATATTACTAAAAGAAAAAAGTTTGAAGAGGAATTGCTGCTTGCGAAACAAAAAGCAGAGGAAATGAACAGATTAAAATCAAACTTTCTTGCAAATATGAGTCACGAATTAAGAACTCCAATGACTGGAATTATCGGTTTTGCAGAGGTATTATATAATTCAATTTCTGATAATAAACAAAAGGAATTAGTAGAAATAATTTTAAAATCAAGTAAGAGACTAACAGATACATTAAATTTAATTCTGGACTTATCAAAAATAGAAGCAGATAAAGTTGAATTAAAATTGGGACCAATAAAAATTTCATCAATAATATTAGACACAGCATTATTATTTCAAATTTCCGCAACACGAAAAAATTTAAGTTTAAAAACAGAAATTAAAGATGATGTATATGCAAGTTTAGATAAAATTATACTTGAAAAAATTTTATCTAATTTAGTAAAAAATGCAATAGCTTACACTAAAAAAGGTGAAATAGTTTTATCTGTTGAAAGAGAAAATACTTTAAAAGGAAATTATGCCGTTATTAAAGTAAAAGATACAGGGATTGGAATTCCCAAAGATAAGCTGGGAACAGTTTTCGAACCTTTCAGACAGGTAAGTGAAGGTTACGACAGATTTTTTGAAGGGACCGGATTAGGTTTAACTGTTACAAAAAAATATACTGAATTAATGGGTGGAGAAATAAGTTTAAATAGTGAAGTTGGAGTTGGTTCAATATTCACGATAAAATTTCCGGAATTAAATCTATCATCGAAAACAGATGAAAAAACCTCTATTAAAAAAGAATACACATCAAACATAAAACCGGATAAAATAAAATCTACACAATTAAAGAAAGTTTTGTTAGTCGAAGATGATGAAGAAAATGAACTTACGATTAAATATATCTTAAAAGATATTTGTGCTTTAGACACAGTGGCAAACGGATATGATGCAATTTCTTCTGCAATAAAAGAAAATTATCAATTAATTTTAATGGACATTGGCTTAAAAGGAATTGATGGAGTAAAAACCACACAAGAAATAAGAAAAATTGAAAAATATTCAAACATCCCCATCATTGCAATCACTGCATTTGCTATGGTTGGAGATAAGGAGAAATTTATTGAAGCTGGTTGTTCCCATTATCTCTCAAAACCATTTTCTACGAATGAATTAAGGGAATTAGTATTTAAGTTGCTTTATGAATAAGTACCAGATTTATAAATCACCCATTTATATAATAACAATTACATTAAAATAGCGTATAATAAATAGAACCCAGAATAATTTTTTATAAAATATGAACATTAAAAATGAATTTTCAGAAACAGATAAAACAATAAAAACACCAATAATTAATAAAATATTATCTTACAAAATATTCATTATTGTTTTATCTATTATATTCACAATAATCATAGTTATCAACACAATAAGAAATGCCACAACTGTTTACAGTGGAACACATTATATGGCATTGCCATCTAAATTTTATATACAAAAGCCATTATACTTACAAAAATTAATTAACAACTCTCCTTCTACATTCGAAATAATACCGACAGGAAGTTTTCTTTTAGGAATCAATAATAAAATCCTTGATAAAAATGCCACTCTTGATTCAATAAAATTATTAATTGAAAATGGTTCAGTTCATTCGGTAACTATATTTAGTTTAAATAAAGTTAATTATATAAAAGATTTAGATAAAAGTGATAGATATATCAAGTTATCAGAAAATTATCTTGTAGATTATTCTCAGATAAGAACCAATTTTATCAGAGAATTAAACACAGGGGTTTTTATTGGTTACGTAGAAGAAGATGGAGCAACTGATATAGCCGGCATAAAAGCAGGAGATGTATTATTGAGTATTAAAGATACTTCACTTAAAATAATTGTAACTGATGATGGTAATGAAGTACTTGATGAAACTTCTTTAAGATTTTTAAGAAGTCAGGAACCGGGAGTTCCTACACCATACAATATATTAAGAAATAATCAAATCATAACCTTTGATGTAAGACTTGCTACATTAGGAGTACCGACGCAAATTGTTTTCCTGTTGATAGAAGGTTTCTTATTTTTTATATGTGGGTTAATATTTTCGTTAAGTAAAACATCATTGACCGCGGCTAAATTAACCGGATTAGCTTTCATATTATTCGGGTTTATCCTGCCTGCTACTGTTTCCAATTATCCGGTTACGTATGATAATTTTACATTTATCAAAGTATATCTTTATAATGTTGCATTTATATTATTTTTACCGATTCTTCTTAACAGTTTGATTTATTTCCCTTCAGAAAACACAAAACTTATTGAGAAAAAATGGTTAATTAAAATTTTATATATTTTCTATATTATAAATATTGTCATTTTTTCATTGTTATATTTTTATGATTTAAATTTACTCAGACAAACTCCCTTTTTAATATCATTTTCCTTAGGCATCGCCTATTTCATTACAATATCAATTATTTTTAAAAAATACAAAAATAAAGATTACAGAATTTTAGGTTCTATTATTTCAGTCTTATGGCTGTTAGGATTTCTGAGTATTTTCCTTGGTTCAATATCTGTTCTATTAAATTCAAAAGTTTTAAGTGCAATTTCACAATATAGCCATCTTTACCTGATAATTTTACCAGTAACTTATCTATATAGCATAGCTAAATATAAACTACTTGGTATTGACTTTAAAATAAAGCGGGGAGCACAATATCTTATCATATCTACAGTTTGGAAAATAGGATTATTATTTATTTTTATTATACTTTTAAAACTAATTTCAGAAATTAACATTAATTTTCCCGATGTAAAAATATCAAGCAGAAACATTCAGGTGTTTTTAATTTCGTTATTTGATGAAAGTGATGTAATTATGAACAAAGTGTTTTTTTCTTTTGCTGTTTTTATAATCCTTCTTTTCGGTTGGAAGTTAAATGGTTTATTCCAAAGCTTTTTAGATAAGAAATATTACAGAGGTAGTTACGATTATATGTCTGCCCAAACAGAACTTACAAAATTATTGATGAAAAGTTTTTCCGTCGAAAATCTTGCAAATACTTTTGTTAAGGCAGTAACAGATTTATCAAGATTAAAACAGGCAGGGCTTATTCTATTCTCACCATTGAAGGAATATTGGAGTGGAAAAATATTTTGTTATAATAATACGAAATCAGAAAAATATACGATTGAGATACCAATAAACTTATTGAATAAAATTAAAAATATAAAAGAAAAAATCAACATTAATTATTTAGAAAAAGACCTTAGAGAATTTTTAAAAGTTTATGATTTTCAGTTTGTTTTACCAATAACCGGAAAAGAAAAAAATTACGGGGTTTTACTTATAGGGGAAAAATTATCTGAAACTGTTCTAAACAGCAGTGATATTGATTTTATAAGCGCTTTATCAACAAGTGCTTCAGTCGGAATAGAAAATTCCTTGCTATACGAAGAACTTGCTAAACAGGAAAGAATAAAGCAAGAACTTGAAATCGCTCATAAAATACAAATAGCATCACTACCTCAACAGGTACCTGAAATAAAAAATCTTGAAATTTCTGCTAAATCAATTCCTGCCCTTGAAGTAGGCGGTGATTTTTATGATTTTTTAAATGGCAAGACAAAAAAGTTTACAGTTATAGTTGGAGATGTTAGCGGAAAAGGTACTTATGCAGCATTATATATGTCAAAGGTGCAAGGTATTTTTCAAACTTTAAATGAATTTTATGATTCCCCGGGAAAATTACTCATAAACGCTAATAAGTTTCTTTATAAGCATATTGATTCCAAATCATATATCACCGCAATTTGTGCAAGTTTTGATATTGAGAAAAATATAATTTATCTTGCCAGAGCAGGTCATATACCTATGTTCTATTATAATAAAGCAGTAAATGAAGTAAGGAAAGTACAACCAGAAGGATTAGGGCTTGGTTTAAGTGATGATAGAACATTTGAGTTTTCATTAGAACAAATTTCAATCAATTATAAACCCGGTGATATTTTTGTATTCGCAACTGACGGAATAACTGAAGCAATGAATTTAAATTATGACCAATATGGAGAGAATCAATTATTCGAAATTGTAAAAGACTTGAATGATAAGCCAGCTAAAGTAATAACAGAAGAAATTATAAAATCTGTAAAGAATTTTTCAGGAAGTGCAAAACAACACGATGATATAACAATAGTAATAGTAAAATCTATTTAAAGGAAAGATTTATAAAAATATTAAAAATTTTTCATTTTAATAATTCTGTTAGTTATGTATTGAATGATTTAATTATGCTTATTAGTTTAATCATATAAAATAATTCAAAATGGAATTAATAAATGAGGAATCAATAAAGCATTTAGCTGCTCGCAGAGTAGCAGAAAAAATGTTAATCGCAGCAAGAACAGCACCAAAAGCAAGGGGAAGAGATTATCTCGTAATGGCAATAGCAGAAAAAGACCTGATTAAAAAAATTTCTGATAAAATGATTGAAATGAATAGTGTAATGGAATTTCCGGATTTCTTTACAAGAGATGCTAAAAGTATTTTACTTGCTGAAATACTCGTTTTAATTGGTACAAGAATAAAGGTTTTCAATTTAAATCCTTGTGGATTATGTGGGTTTGCAAATTGTGAAGAAAAAGAAAAGTATCCATTAGTTCCCTGTGTATTTAATACTGGTGATTTAGGAATTGCAATTGGTTCTGCAGTTTCAGTAGCAATAGATGAAAGGGTGGATAACAGAATAATGTTTTCAGTAGGTAAAGCAGTGGTAGAAATGAAACTTTTAGGTGATGATGTTAAAATTGCTTATGGAATACCTTTGAGCGTAAGTTCCAAAAATCCTTTTTTTGATAGAAAATAGTATTTAAAAACAACTAAATAAGTAAAATGACTACAAGAAGACAATTTCTGAAAAGAATTACCCTTTTTGCAGCATCAGTACCTTTTTTTAATTCATTAAAATTTAAAAGAATTTATTCTAAAGGAACAATTAGAAGACCTGTTGTAATTTCTACCTGGTGGTTTGGAGTTGAGGCAAATAAAGCAGCCTGGAAAATATTGACTTCCGGGGGGCGTGCATTAGACGCAGTAGAAGCCGGAGTTAAAGTACCAGAAGCTGACCCAAAAGTTAAATCAGTTGGATATGGAGGACTACCTGACAGAGATGGGAAAGTAACTCTTGATGCCTGCATAATGGATGAATTTTCAAACTGTGGTTCTGTTGCTTTTTTAGAACATATTAAACATCCTATTTCAGTCGCAAGATTAATAATGGAAAAAACTCCACATATTATGTTAGTTGGAGAAGGAGCTTTACAGTTTGCTTTTTCTAATGGTTTTAAAAAAGAAAATCTTTTAACTCCGGAAGCAGAAAAGGAATGGAAAGAATGGTTAAAAAATTCTGAATACAAACCATGGGATTTCCAGGACATTCATGATACAATTGGTATGATCGCTATCGACCAAAAAGGAGATTTAGCAGGTGCATGTACTACAAGTGGATTAAAATATAAAATGCATGGCAGAGTAGGTGATTCGCCTATTATTGGAGCAGGATTATTTGTTGATAACGAGGTTGGGGCTGCTACTGCAACAGGAGTTGGTGAAGAAGTAATTAGAATTGCTGGGGCTCATACCGTTGTTGAATATATGAGAAATGGATACTCTCCTGAAGAAGCATGTAAACTTACAATTGAGAGAATATTAAAAAGATTCAAGAATATAGAAAAACTTGATATTCAGGTCGGTTTTCTTGCACTTAACAAAAAAGGTGAATATGGAACATACTCAATTTTACCAGATTTTGAATATGCGGTTTATTCCGAGGAAGAAGGTATTCAGTTAAAGAAATCAAAATCAATTTATTAGTTAAAAATCGTTTCGCTATTCATAAAATCGAATATAAGGGGTAAATATTATATCTTTATAAAAATTATAATTGTAGTATAACATTATCAAGTATAACTAAATGTTAAAAACAGCCTAACTCGTATTTTTTAGTTGAATATTATAAATAACTTTAGTATGTTTCGTTAATAATCGAAATGAGTTAATTTTATGAACTGGAAAGAACAATATAAAAGTTTACTTTGGTTACTGGCAGGGTTTTTATTTGCTTATTTTATGCCAATAAGTAATACTACTTTCAGGAATGCAATTTTAGAAGGTTTTATTCTTCTTAAATGGTATGCTCAAGAACATGTACTATTATGTTTAGTACCAGCATTCTTTATAGCTGGTATAATTTCCGTTTTCATAAACCAAAATGCTGTAATTAAATATCTTGGGTTTAAAGCAAAAAAGTGGATTGCATATTCAGTCTCATCAATTAGTGGAACAATACTTGCTGTTTGTTCATGCACAGTATTACCTTTATTTGCTGGGATATATAAAAGAGGAGCTGGTTTAGGACCCGCAATTACATTTTTATACTCAGGACCTGCTATAAATATTCTTGCTATTATTTTAACAATGCGGATTTTAGGGATTGAATTAGGAATAGCAAGAATGGTTGGTGCTATAATTTTTAGTATAATTATTGGTTTGATAATGTCATATATTTATAGAAAAGAAGAAGAAAAAAAAAGCGAAAAACAATTCAATATCCAGAATGTTCAGGAATCAAAACCTTTATGGCAGACTGCCTTCCACTTTTTCTTATTCGTTGCTATTCTTATTTTTGCAAACTGGGGTAAACCAAATATGGAATCCGGGTTTTGGTTTTTTATATATTCTAATAAATGGTTAATAACAGGTATTTTCGGATTATTACTTATTCCTTTATTTATATTCATTCTAAAATTAAATAAAATACTTGTAATCGCAAGCGCTATATTTGTTATTGCAATTGCTATAATTTTTAAAGAACAACCGACTATTCCTTTTACCTCTGCAGTAATTTTTATGATTGTTACTTTATCATTAAGTAAAGGGGAACCAAATGAATGGCTCGGTAATACTTTCGATTATGCTAAACAAATACTGCCTTTGCTTGCCGTAGGTATACTTATTGCTGGCTTTTTACTTGGTAGCCCCGATAATAATGATAATGGAATTATTCCTAAAGAATGGATTTATACTCTTGTAGGGGGAAACTCTTTATTCTCGAACTTTTTTGCTTCAATTGCAGGCGCTTTTATGTATTTTGCAACCTTAACGGAAATACCTATATTACAAGGCTTAATAAATAATGGAATGGGAAAAGGACCAGCCCTTGCTTTATTGCTTGCTGGACCGGCTCTATCTTTACCAAATATGTTTGTAATTAAAAGTGTAATTGGTTTTCAAAAAGCTATTATATATGTAACTCTGGTTATTATAATGGCAACTATAACCGGGCTAATATATGGTTATATCTTTTAAAGTAAAAGCAGAATCATAGAAGATGAATCAAAATTTAAAAAATATTAATAATAAGTCAATAAATGTAATAAGTATATTACTATTGAATTTATTTTTTGTTTCCTTAGTAGGTTGCGAATTAAAGGACGAACCACAATTTAATTCCAAAGTAAATAAAAAATACATAGCTTATTATTTTCACCCTACAGCAAGATGCACAGAGTGCCTAAATTTGGAATCTTTTCTCAAAGAATTAATTGAGACTAAATATATGAATAAAGAATTCGAATTTATAGCTTTAAATATAGAAGAAAAGGATAATGAACATTTCAAAAAGGATTTTAAATTAACTTTCAGTACTATTGTTATAGCAAAATATGAAATGAATAATGAACCCCAGTGGATAAAGCTTGATTCGATATGGTCTTATACTCATAATAAAGAGGAATTTTTTAGATACACAGAAAATGAAATTAATAATTTTATTAACCAATAAATAAAATTATGGAAATTAAAATTCTCGGAATCGGCTGTCCTCGCTGTAAAAAGCTTGAAGAACAAGTAAAAAAAGTTATTGAGAGAAACAATATTGAAGCAAATATTGTAAAGGTTACTCAAATAGAAGATATGATGGAATATGGAATTACTTCCACACCCGCCTTAGTTATTAATGAAAAATTAAAATCAAGTGGTTTCTTACCTACAGAAGAACAAATTTTAGAATGGATTGTAGAGGGAATAAATAAATGAATCCACTCAGATTATTGTTAATATTTTTATTATTTTTTGCTTTCTTTTCCTGTAAAGAAAAAAAGATTGAAAATGAAGGTCATATCCCAGCCTTAAATAATGAAACAGAAATACAAAAAGAAAATGAGACAATAAATGAATCATATAAAATAGAGCTTGTAGAACTTGGTTCTGTTAATTGCATACCTTGTAAAAAGATGCAACCAATATTAGCTTCTTTACAGAAAAAATACAGAAATCAAATAAAAGTAACATTTTACGATGTCTGGAAAGACCCTTCTCCCGCACAAAAATTTGGGATAAAGCTAATACCAACTCAAGTGTTTTTAGATAATAATGGGGTTGAATTATTGAGGCATGAGGGATTTTTCCCTGAAGAAGAAATAGATAAGTTTTTGCAATCAAAAGGATTAAGAATAACAAATTAAGTTAATTTTATCTACACGAGTTTGTTTCTAAAAAAGTTTTATAGATAATATGATAGAAGAAATATTTACATTATTAAGTAATTTATTAAGTGGGAACATTTACATCTCTCTAATAGCTTCAATTGGTTGGGGAATTATGAGTATATTATTAAGTCCTTGCCATTTAGCAAGTATTCCCCTACTTATTGGATACATCAACACACAAAGAAAAATTTCTCTCCGAAATACTTTTTTTATATCACTTATATTTGCTATCGGAATTTTAATAACAATTGCCTTAATTGGGGTTATAACAGCATCTCTTGGAAGAATTATGGGAGACCTTGGCAATATCGGAAATATTCTTGTTGCGTTAATCTATTTTATAATAGGATTATATCTGATGGATTTTATCAAATTGTCCTGGGGTAGTAGTAAAAATGTCAGATATATTGAGAAAAAGAAATGGATTGGGGCTATAACCCTTGGTTTCCTTTTTGGAATTTGTCTTGGACCATGTACATTTGCTTTTATGGCTCCAGTGCTTGTAACTGTGTTTCAAGTTGCTCAAACAAACTTATTTTTTTCAATTCTACTATTACTTGCTTTTGGTATAGGACACTGTGCTGTTATTGTAGTAGCGGGGACATTAACAAAGAAAGTTCAGCTATATCTTAACTGGTCAGAAAATTCAAAAACAATAATTTATATAAAAAGGATATGTGGGGCTTTAGTAATAATAGGTGGAATATATTTTATTTATTCAATCCTTTAAACTTCCAACAAACTAAATAATTTTAGTTTTAAATCGTATATAATCATACCGTTGATTAATATGACTATTTTATATAAATTATAGTTAAGATTATTTTAATTAATGAACTCAAAAAATTTAAATTATAATAAAAAACTCATTGTTATTGGAATTTTTGGTATCGCGATGGGGTTCCTGGAAGCCATTGTAGTCGTATATCTCAGAAAGATATACTATCCGCAGGGATTTACATTCCCTTCTATAATTTTGACTCCTGAAATGGTTTCAATAGAATGGCTACGAGAATTAACTACAATCGTTATGCTTGCAATGATTGCTATTCTTTCAGGTATAGATAGTTTTGAAAGAATCTTGTATTTTTTATATACATTTGCAATATGGGATATATTTTATTATTTAGGATTAAAATTAATTCTTAATTGGCCAGAATCATTATTTACATGGGATATTTTATTTTTAATTCCTGTCCCATGGCTTAGCCCTGTTCTTGCACCAATTTTATGTTCATTAACAATGTTATACATTTCAATTCCATTATTATATTTCAAAGATAGAGGATATAATGTAAAATTTAAATATTACCAATGGACTTTAACAATTAGCGGAGCATTGTTGATATTCATATCGTTCATATTTGATTACAGTAAAATTATAATAGAGAATAATTTATTATATGATTTCTTCAATCTGTTACAAAACAAAGAATTTATTAAAATTAATTCTGAATTTATTCCGACACATTTTAATTGGCTAATTTTTATTACAGGAGAAATTTTAATATTGATCGCAGCAACTCATTCAATAATTAGTAAAAAGAAACAGATAAAAAATTAAATTTTAATTAAAAAACTTAATTCTTAAACTAAATAATTTAAAAATGGACTGGATAAATAACTTTAATCTTGCTAAAGAAGAATCCCAAAAATTACGTAAACCAATTCTACTTCAATTTGAAATGGAAGGATGTGGTGGCTGTAAAAAGTTATATGATGAAACATATTCTAATCCTGATGTCCAAAGGGAAATGAATGAATGGTTTATTTCATTAAAACTCGATTTAATCAAAGATAGAGAAATAAGGAGAGAATATTCAGGATATTGGACACCTTCATTTTACTTTCTGGATTACAGGGGAAAATCTTATTTAAATTTTAATGGTTTTTTACCGGCTGAAGAATTCAGAATTTTATTAAGACTTGGTTATTCTGAATTGATGATTCCACATGGTAAATATGATGATGCAATCAGAATTATGAGTTATGAAATTGACAGCTTAAAAAATTCAATATTATATCCCAAACTTTTATTACAAATTGCAGTTGCTAAATATATAAAGACAAAAGATAAAAACAGTTTTATGATTTCATTAAAGGAAATAAAGGAAAAATATCCAAATTCTCTTGAATCCAGAATGTATTTCTGGGAAGAATAAAAATTTAACAATAATAATCAAAATTTATGAATGACAGAATATATAATCAAAATCCTAATAAGTTAAGAAATAAAGAAAGAATTAAAAGATTAGAGGTTGATAAAGTAATATCTATTTGCCTGAAGCAAGGAAAGATAAAGACCTTATTAGATGTAGGAACAGGGAGTGGTCTTTTTGCTGAAGCCTTCTACAGAAACGGAATTAAAGTAAGCGGAATAGATATAAATAAAAAAATGATAAAAACAGCAAAATTGCATTTACCAAAATGTAAATTTTTTATAGCAAGTGCTGAATCTCTGCCCTTTCGGAAAAATTCCTTTGATGCTGTTTTTTTTGGATTGGTTCTACATGAAGTTGAGGACTATCACAAAACCATTTCAGAAGCATTTCGTGTTTCAAAACAATATACTTTTATTCTTGAATGGAAATTTAAAGAGGAAGAATTTGGACCACCTATTAAACACAGACTTAAATCAAAATTCATAGAAAAATTATCAAATGAAGCAGGTTATAGGGATATAATAAAAAAAAGACTTAAAAATTTGATATTGTATATTTTAAAAAAATAAAAGATAAATTCATTCATATATTACTTTTAATCTAAACCAATAATCAGAAAATGTTCAAAGTTTTATATTAACATTTTTAGGGGTATTGTATTATTTATAAATGATGAAAACCAAAACCATTTGCTTATTAAATATATTTTATTATATTAATAAATATGAATAAAAGAGAAAAAATAAAAGTTTTTGGTATTCTTGATGAAGATGCTTATAAACAAATATTAATGTGTGTTGAAAACGGAGAATATGGAGTATTATGCGCTGACCATCACATTGGATACAGTATGCCGATAGGAGGAGTTGTTGCATATAAAGATTATATAAGTCCCTCAGGAGTAGGATTTGATATTGCTTGCGGAAATAAAGCTGTAATGACTAATCTCAAAGCTGAGGATATAGAAATCAAGAAAATAATGGATGAAATTGTTAATCAGATTGGGTTTGGTCTTGGCCGTCCAAATCCGAAACCAATTGAACATCCTGTTTTAGATAAAATTGCAAAATCAAATTTAAAATATATTCGTAAATTGTACCCACTTGCGCAAGAACAGCTGGGGACTGTGGGCAGCGGAAATCATTATGTTGATTTATTTAAAGATGAAAATGGGATTTTATGGATTGGGGTACATTTTGGTTCACGGGGGTTTGGTCATAAAATAGCTATGGGATTTCTTGCATTAGCCCGAAAAATGAATTTTGAAGACAGACCAAAAGATGTTAATAATATGATGGCTCCTCCAACACTATTAAAAGTAAATTCCGAACTTGGACAAGATTATATTTATGCAATGCAACTTGCAGGGGAATATGCATACGCCGGGAGAAATGCTGTTGTCGATAAGGTATTGGAAATTATTGGAGCAAAATGTGTATTCGAAGTCCATAACCATCATAACTTTGCCTGGCAGGAAAAACATTTCGGTGAAAATTTTTGGGTGGTAAGAAAAGGATGTACTCCTGCATTTCCTAAACAATTATCTTTTATAGGTTCAACTATGGCTGATGAATCAGTAATAGTTGAAGGCATTGATTCAAAAGAAGCAAGAGAATCACTTTTCTCAACAGTTCATGGTGCAGGTAGAATAATATCAAGGATAAAGGCAGCCGGAAGAATAAAATGGAAAAAAGGTAAAAAAGGACAACACTATCCGGTAAGAATATCTGGCGGACTTATTAATTTTAAAGATGTTCAGAAAATGATGTCGGAAAAAGGAATTGAACTCAGAGGAGGAGGCGCTGATGAATCACCAGATTGTTATAAAAAACTTGATGAAGTTTTAGGATTCCATAAAAACTCTATAAAAATACTTCACAGACTAACTCCGATTGGAGTAGCAATGGCTGGGGAAGATGTCTATGATCCTTACAAAGATTAATTTAAAATTTTTTTTAATTCATACTTAATACCCGATAGTTACAGAAAAAATAATAGAATCGTTATTTATTGTTTAATAATACTTTACTATATATATTATAAATGATAATTCTTTTTTTAAAAATATATATAAAATAATATGAAAAACAAAAAATTTATTTTGTTAATAACATTTATAATACTTTTAGGATTAACAATAATTTATATTTCAACAAATGCATTTGATAAGTTCGTATGCTCCACGAATGATAAAATTGATGAGAAACAAATTCAAGTAACTAATTTAAATAAAGATACAATGGGAACAATTGAAGAAAATAATCCTGAACAAGAAAATAAAAAAATTAATTATTCAAAAATTAAATTACCTGAACCCGTTTACAGTAGTAATACTTCTGTGGAAGAAGCTTTATCAAAGAGAAAATCAATCAGAGATTTCCAGAAAAAACCACTTAGTATTGAGAATATTTCTCAAATACTGTGGGCAGCTCAGGGAATAACTGATAAAGGAAAAAATAAAAGAACAGCACCTTCCGCAGGGGCTTTATACCCTTTAGAAATTTATATTCTTATAGGTAATGTAAAAGAAATTGAAAGTGGAATATACAAATATAAACCACACCAACATGAAATAGTTTTAATAGCAGCAGGAGATAAACGCGGAGACTTAGCTAAATACTGCGCACAACCTGAAGCGATCCAGACAGCTCCGATAACTCTTGTATTCGCCGCTGTATATGAGCGAACATCTGTAAAATATGGACAAAGAGCAGAAAGGTATGTTCACATAGAAGTTGGACATGCAAGTCAGAATGTATGTTTACAGGTAATATCTTTAAATCTCGGAACTGTAACAATAGGTGCATTTCAGGACTCATATGTAAAAAAAACAGTTCAGATGTTGCAAGAGGAAGACCCACTTTATGTAATGCCTATAGGATATAGTAGGTAATAACTATTCTTTAAAATAAATCAATAAAACATTAAAATCTAAAAAGGTACTGCATTTTAAGAAAAAATTGTCTATCAGTTAAGGTGTATTTGGTTGCTCCCAATAAATCATTAAGATTGTCATATTGATTAGTAAATCCTAAATAAAATATGGTAAAGGGATTTGGTTGATATGTAATCAAAGGATTAAAATAAAAACCATCTGAAAAAGAATTATACTCAAAAATAAATCTTAATGATATATCTTTAATCATTTGATAATTAATAGAATTTCTTAAAATATAACCCGAATGGAGAATTTCTCCCTTATAAGATTTTGATAACTGAAAATAATTATAATCAACAGAAAGTTTTAAATTATTAATTGGCTTAAAATTAAACCATAATTCATTTCTGAAACCAAAACCGACTGATGGATTCTCATCTCTTATAATATATCTTCCTGCTTCGATGAAAAATCCACCCGTCAACCAATCGAAAGTATTCGCATTAAAGTTCAACCATATTCTTTTTGCATCAGTCAGAAATTTACCACCGAACCTTTCGTTGTTGATAAATAAATTTCCTAAGTATATCTGAATTTGATTTTTCAAAAGAAACCAAAAACCAGCAATAGCAAATTGTTCTCTTAAATTTCCGGAATAGTCCAAAGACAAAGATGCTCTGAGCGATGTTTCAATTCTTTTTAAAAAATCTTTATCCACATAAAATAAATATGATTGTCCGGTTTCAAAAGTATGATAATCATTGTTACTATTGAAACCATTATCCATTCTTAATTCAGGTGATTTCATTGAATATTCAAATTCAAAACTATAATGTTCAGCATTTCTTTGAATGTTAATTATGGTACCGGTCCCATTAAAAGATTCTCCATTAAATTTTCCTGAGTATATATTACCAAAAATAATTTCTCTATTATAATTTGTATCTATAATTTCCTTAGTATAACTTTTTAAAACCTGAAATTTAAGTGTATAATTTTGAAGAAATCTGTAACTTCCATCCAGGGAAAACACTCTGTTAAAACCTTCAGGATCCCAAAATTCATCTCCTTCTTTATTAACCTCCCGATCTGTAATTGTAAAACCAATGTATGAATCATCATCAAAGAGAGAATATTTGTATCTTAAAATATTTGAGAAAGATTTTCTGTTAGTAACAAGAAAATCACTTGATTCTGTAAACGGAACAATAAAGGGGGTCTTTTTATCGTAAGCACTGATACAACCAATTTCACTTTTATTTATTCTTCCTGTAAGTTTTATTGCAAAAAGCGGATTATTAATTGAACGTGTATAAACAGTATTAAATAAATTATTAAATATGTTTGCCCCTTCATTAAAGAATGGTCTTTTTTCCGGATAAAAAATTGCAAAAGGATTATTAACATTAATAACTCCAGCATCTGCCTCAACCTGAGAAAAATCCGGATTTAAAGTAAACTCCCCTATTAAATTTGAAGTAAAGTTATATTTAAAATTAAAACCTGCATTGATTTTAATTTTTTCATTACGGAATTCAGAATTTGCATTATTAAAATCGATAATAGTTCCCTTCTGGGAACCCAGTAAATATGGTAAAATTTCTATGTTTTTACCTACATTAACATCGTTAATACCTTTAATAACAGCATAATCAGTAAATAAGGTTGGACTATTACGGTTAATTTTAACAAATGAATATTGGTATCTATTTTCCCTGGGGCGATTTCTAATTATATGAAAATGCCAATCTCTTAAACTATCAGAAGGAAATTTTATACTTTTAAAAGGAATTGCAATCTCCACAGTCCACTTATCATCATAGATTTTAGCACCCGAATACCAAATTAAATCGAAATTCATATCTTCATTACCATTGGACATCCACATCCCATCCCCCTGAACTCCATAAGGGTTAACGAATAGTTCATAAGCATTTTTTCCCTCTGAATAAGTATCGAATATTATTCCAATAAAATCATCTGAAAATGCATTATCTCTTTTAGTTAATGTTTTCCTTAATTTTTTAATATCTTTTTCATAGCAAATAAAACCTATATAAAAATTATCACTATCATAAAACATCATAAATTCTGTTTCGACTTCAGGGGTTGTATTATTACCGGGAGAAACCTCATAGAAATTTCTATACTTTTTTAATTTACTCCAAACAGTTTCTTTTAATTCTCCATCAATATTAATTTCCTGATTTAATATCTTCTCAATTTCTAAAATAGAGTTAACTGTATCATTAGAATCATTAAAATCTAACAGTATAAAATTTTTACCTAAAGAGTCATCAGAAAGGGAAGAATTTTCTTTTGATAAACTAACAGTATCAGAAACTGAATTAAAATTTATTTCGTCACTTAAAATAAAATCCTGAGCAAAGATTATTTTACTGATTAAAAATACAATAAATAAAATGTAAATCTTCCTCATTCAAGCTTTTTTAATTTATTACGAAATTTTTTTAAAAAAGTTGCTTAACTTATAAATTTTTAGATTGAAATAAACAGTAATATGTGTTAGTTTAAAAACTTTAAAAATAATAAAAATAATTGATATGAAAAACTTTATTTACTCCATTATGATTTTGTTATTTAGTGTCGGTGTATTATTTTCACAAGAAGAATTAAAGTTACCTCCCCCAATCAACAATGAATTTCTAAATGCCTGTGAAGGTATATGGAAATCAGAGCCATACAACTTTTTTGGACTTCAATGGACTGATGAAATATCATTAAAATGGACCCTGAACGGACAGTATATGATTTTAAACGGGCAATCAAAATCTGAAACCGGTTTTTCATTTAACAGTATGACCATTTTATTTGTTGATAAAGATGGTAATGTTAAAAGTTGGGGTTTTGATGATTGGGGCGGTGATGTTGCTTACTTTGAAGGGAAAATTGTTGGATCCGTTATGACTATGGAAGGCGGTACAAAGTATATAAAAGGGAAATATACTTTAGAATTAAATGGCAACATTATGTATCAAAGAGGAGATTTTATATTTATTGATTCTGAAACCGGGAAAGAAACTAAAGAGACATTAGATTTAATTTATAAAAAGTTATAAAAAATCTTTGTATTTATATCACTCAACTTAAAATTTTAAAGATACAAAAATGAAAAAAATTTTTTTATCTGCATTAGTTATATTTTTTTTACTTACAAACGCATTAGTCTATTCACAGAAAAACAGATTAACTCCTGAAATATTATGGTCTTTTGGGCGTATATCAAATGTTGAAGTATCCCCGGATAAAAATAATATATTGTACGCTGTTCGCTATTATGATATTGCAAAAAATTCATCACAAAACGACTTTTACATTATTTCTCTTGATGGAAGTATGAGAATAAGATTAACAAACTCTCCCGATGCAAAGTATTCAGCTAAATGGCGTCCAGATGGTAACAGAATTGGATTTATATCAAATAAAAACGGTTCTTTTCAATTGTGGGAAATTAATCCTGACGGAACCAATCTTAAACAAATTACTAATATTGATGGCGGAATTACAGAATTTAAATACTCTCCTGATTGTAAAAAAATATTATTTTTGAAAGATGTAAAACTTGATGATGATATACACGATTTATTTCCAGACCTTCCTTTTGCAAATGCAAGACTTGAAACCGATTTGATGTACAGGCATTGGGACGAATGGCACGACTATTCATATAGCCATTTATTTATTGCCAACTATTATGATGGCAGTGTTTCAGATCCAATTGACATTATGTACGGGGAAAAATATGACACCCCTCTGAAACCTTTTGGTGGCATAGAAGAAATAAATTGTAGTTCAGATGGTAAATATATTGCTTATACCTGTAAGAAGATGAAAGGAAAACAATATGCTTTATCAACAAATTCTGATATTTATCTTTATAACTTAGAAAATCAAACAACAATCAATATTTCTGAAGGAATGATGGGATTTGACCGTTCACCTGTTTTTTCTCCTGATAGAAAATATTTAGTTTGGGAGTCAATGGAAAGAGATGGGTATGAATCTGATAAAATAAGAATGATACTTTATAATTTTGAAACAAAAGAAATTAAAGATTTAACAAAAGATTCTGATAACAATGCTGAAAAATTTTACTGGTCAGAAGATAATAAAAGGATATACTTCATAAGTGGGATAAAAGGTACTGAAGAAATATTCGAATATAATCTTGAAAATGATAAAATCAGAAGAATTACTGATGGTATTCACGATTATACTTCTGTTCAAGAAGCAGGTAATTTCTTAATAGGAACAAGAATGTCAATGAGTTCACCTGTTGAAATATATAAAATTTATCCGCAAACAGGAGAAGAAATACAGTTAACATTTGAAAATAAAAATATTCTGGATAAAATAAAAATAGCAGAAGTTAAAAAAAGATGGGTTAAAACTACTGATAATAAAGATATGCTTGTTTGGGTAATTTATCCTCCCGACTTTGATTCAACTAAAAAATATGCTGCTTTACTTTACTGCCAAGGTGGCCCACAAAGCACTGTAAGTCAATTCTGGAGCTATCGATGGAATTTTCAAATTATGGCTGCAAACGATTATATAGTAGTTGCTCCAAACAGAAGAGGTGTACCTTCATTCGGACAGGAATGGAATGAACAAATAAGCGGAGATTATGGGGGGCAAAATATGAAGGATTATTTAAGCGCTATAGATGATATATGTAAAGAACCTTTCGTAAATAAAGAAAAATTGGGAGCGGTTGGTGCAAGTTACGGCGGTTTTTCAGTTTTCTGGCTTGCCGGAAATCATAATAAAAGATTTAAAGCCTTTATTGCTCACGATGGGATGTTTAATCTTGAAGCTCAATATCTTGAGACAGAAGAAATGTGGTTTGTAAATTGGGATTTAGGTGGAGCATATTGGGAAAAAGATAACGAAATAGCACAGAGAAGTTATGAAAACTCCCCACATAAATTCGTTCAAAAATGGGATACTCCTATTTTAATTATTCATGGTGGCAAAGATTTCAGAATTTCTTATACCCAGTCTATGCAAGCATTCAATGCAGCTATACTACTCGGGATACCAGCAGAATTTTTATTCTTCCCGGAAGAAAATCATTGGGTCCTTAGTCCACAGAATGGTATTTTATGGCAAAGAGTTTTCTTTAATTGGCTTGACAAATGGTTAAAATAAAAAATATATATTAAATTGAATTTTTACAAATTAAATAAAAAAACAATGAAAAGTAAAAATTTATTGTTAACATTATTAATAATCCTATTTTCTACCTGTATAATATATCCGCAAGAAAAAAATAAAGGTGAATTTATTGACAGATTTAGTCCATATTACGACCAGATGTTGAAAGAAATAAATGAATTTGAAAATCCACCAAAACTTCAAAAGAAATATTTCAAACTTGATTACTCAGGATTAAATATTCCTAAAGCTCTATCTGATTTTAAATATTATTGGTTTAATGAGCCAAGTTCACAAGGGATTACCGGAACCTGTTGGTCATTTTGTACAACTTCTTTTTATGAATCAGAAATATACAGAATCCATAATAAAAAGTTAAAGCTGTCTGAAATGTGGACTGTGTATTGGGAATATGTCGAGAAAGCAAAGGGATGGGTTAGAATGCGAGCAGAAATGAATTTTGGAGAAGGTTCGCAATCAAATGCTGTAAAGAGAATCTGGAAATTATATGGAGTTGTTCCTCTTGAAGTATATACTGGTCTATTACCAAATCAAAAATTTCATAATCACAGCAAAATGTTTAATGAAATGCAAGCATATCTTGAAAATGTAAAAAAGCAAAATGAGTGGAATGAAGATATAGTTGTTAGTACGATTAAGAGTATTTTAAATCACTATATGGGTACTCCACCGGAAAAATTTATTTATCAAAATAAAGAATATACACCGAAGGAATTTTTAGAAAAAGTAGTAAATTTAGATTTAGATGATTATGTAGATATAATGTCTTTACTTGAACAACCATTTTATGAGCAGGTTGAATATCCAGTACCCGATAATTGGTGGCATAATAAAGAATATTATAATATACCTGTAGAAGAATTTATGCCTTTAATAAAAGAAGCAATAAGAAATGGTTTTACTATGGCAATTGGGGGAGATGTATCTGAAGCTGGCTATGATTCACGCAGTAAAGCTGGAATAGTACCAACTTTCGACATTCCATCAAATTATATTGATGATTATGCAAGGGAATTCAGATTTGATAATAAAACAACAGGAGATGACCATGGTATTCATCTTGTTGGTTATACAACAATAGAAGGAAAAGATTGGTATTTGATAAAAGATTCAGGAGCAGGTTCAAGAAATGTAGAACCTAAAGGTTTTTATTTTTATCATGAAGACTATGTAAAACTGAAAATGTTAACTTTAACAATTCACAAAGATGCTGCTCAAAAAATACTAAGTAAGTTTTAAATTATATTTTAAAAGAAATTATAAGTTTAAATATTATTGTCTTTAAATATAGCTTTAACCTAATTACTACCTTTCCAATAATGATAATATTAAAAATAAAATAATATTATGGATATTTTTAAACAAAACAAGATTCTTATTTTTTTAGTAGTAATCTTAGCACTTCTCAATATTTCCAGTTTAATAGGAATATGGGTATTAAAAACAGGGAAACTTTTAACTCATAACAACATATTTTATTTATCACAAAGTGAATATTTATTACAATCAAAGTTGGAAATATTGGATAAACTTGAATCAGAATTAGAATTTAATGTTGAACAAACTGAAAATTTCCATAAAATAAGAAATAAATACCACCAAGAGATAAAAGAAAGGATGAAAAAAATTTATAACCTAAAAAAGAAAATACTAATTGAAATTTTATCTAAAGAACCGGATATTACAAATGTCCAGCAAAACTTAAGTGATATAGGTAATTTGCAGGCTGAAATGGAGTTAAATATTTTTTTACAATATAAAGAAATAAAATCTCTCTGTAATAATGAACAACTAATGAAATTCGAAAAATTTATAGAAAAAATTCTTAATATTCCAGAACCAGACCCCCCTCCACCATATTGATGAAAAAATTTTTAAAAGCTCCCTATTTATTTAATTTAAATTTTAAAAAATATTAGAACCTAAAACGCAATCCACAAACCGAGTGCTCCTCTTGAGCTTTTAGTTTCTTTTTCATAAGTATATTCACCGGTAATTCTAATATTTCTTTTCAAGTTATAAGACAGGCTTGCAGTATAACTTTCATAATTTAATTCATTATAATCAGATTCCACTTTATTAAATAACAAAGTTGCATTCCACTTACTACTTTCAAAATCCGGTGATAAAATCAATTCTGCAAAACCTCCCTGGGTTTTGATTCTATCATTAGGAAGAACTGGTAAAAATTTAGGGTTTTTATCACTTCTATAAACATACTGAAAGTTTAATTCAGCATATTTAGACATAATTGAAAAATCACCGCCAATCATAAACAAATCGTTTGTTAATCCATTTGGATTAAATGAATCTTTAGGTTTCTCTTTTCCATAATAACCGAAAGTACCCACTCTTAAATTTTCATTAATCTCCTGTGAAACTCTCAAAAGATAATTTTTATAATTGTCTATATCAAAAATTTCTTTTGTACTTATACCATTACCATTAACAATTTCAAGAGTAAAATCTGTTTTGGTTGGTGCACCGTAGGTAAGCATAAATCCTCTTTCATATTTCAAATTTGCATAAGAATTACCAACTTTTGTTGTGTAAACCCTATAATCTTCAAGGGTTAATCTTAATTCTCTTTTAAATAACGGGTCAGAAACCTGAAATTGACCAATATAAAAATCTAAGTCCTGATTGAATAAATCATTAAACATTACAAATGCATCCTCAATACCTGCCATTTCCCCTCTTTCACTAATGAAATAATAAAAATAATAAGATATATCTTTAGCTATATTTCCTCCAGACATAAATTTTAAAATATATGGTGTACGAAAATCTGGATTAACATCTCTATCTTTTTCTAATTGTCCGTATAACTCAAATCTTACTGCAAAAGGAAATTCCCTCATAAGAGTCAATTCTGGATCCCCAGTATTTCTAAAGAATCTTTGTGGTTCTTTATCGGGGATTTGAAAACCATTTCCAGCAAATTCTTCTCCAAAAGGTTTTAATTTTGGGACCACATAATGACACACATTACAAGACAAGTTATACTTCCTTGCAAATGCAGGTATAGCATAAACAGATTCAGAAACAAAACACATTATTAGGAGTATTAAAAAAGAAATAAATATAATTTTTTTCATTTTTTTAGATTTATTATTTTTAATCCAATATTGTTATTGTTGTTTCGTGCCGATTAACTTCAATTATTTCACTTTCTTCTAATGGAACTCCAAGAAATTCTGCAACTGGAGTTGGTAATTTTTGGTAATTTAAAACAGCTCTAATTTTAACTATACCTATTTCTATATTATCTGGTAATATCCAGGTATATGTTTCGAGTTTTGTTTCACGAGGCCCAATTCTATAATCAGGACCAAAAGAAGCTGTATTCCATTGCATAATTGTCATCCTTCCCTGTGGGTCTAAATATGGCATTCTAAAAATCCTATCACCTATTGGGATTCCATCCCTTTGAATACCTTTGAAATTTGAAAGCCCAAGAGGGATTGCCATATCTTGATAGGCAAGCGTATCTGAGGCAATAGTAAATTCTTCCCCTTTGAAACCTTTTCTGTCCACTTTTAGATGATAAATATTTCCTTTTGAATCAATTGCTTCAACATGTAACCAAAGCATTCTTTCTTCTACAGAGCCTGTGGGAAATTTATGTCCTGTCTTTGCATTAAACAATAAAACAGTAAATTTAACTTGTTCACCCGGCTCCGCTTCTCTAACATCTGGATGTATTCTAACTTCCACTGTACCTTTAACTTTTCCAGGGTCATGTGCTCCGTGAAATAAATGCTGACTTACATCGGTATGAAATATTCCCATAAGTGCATTATATCCTTCTGAACGAGGCATATGACAGGTTTGACATTGAACTCCTTCTTTGTAATAGGGACCTTCTTTCCATTCAATTTGAGTAGCTTTTACCCATGCATCGTAGGAAGACTTTTCGTTATGACATACACCACAAAAATCACCCTTGCTTAACAGTTCATTCTTCTTAATCTGATGATATGGAGAAATAATATCTGAACGATTTCCATATTTTATTTTACCTGGATTAGAAATATAATTATAATTAAATGGCACAGTTCCAGAAAAACCTGATATAGTATGACAAACATCACATGACACTGCCTCATTAGCACGTGAATTCATAATTGGTTTTGGTGGTGGAACATCACCAGCCATAAAAGCAACAGGAGAATGACAACCATTACAACCTGCTTTAACTCCGGCAACTTTTGAATCTTTTTCTGAATGTGGCACTGCAAGTTTAAAATATTCGATTTCATCCCAATGATGTGTATAGCATTGGGACATCATCATTTGTAACCACTGCTGATAAAAATCAATATGACAAGAAGTGCCACAGGCTTCTGGCTTCTCAAAATCTTCATACTTAAATATTCCTAATGCATCATCTCCTGATTTATAGTTCTGCGAAAATGCAACTACAGAGAATAAAAAAATTATTAATATTGTTATTGCTTTTCTCATTTTTTATTGTTGTAATTTAAATTTTTCATATCACAAATCAATTTTTTTCTCTCCTCCTAAGTTTAAATTATTAATAGGAATTTTAAATTGCAATGAGAAAAATTTAACTTTTTGAATTGAATAAAATCAAATTATAATTTATGTTTAAGTAACTGGTGATGGAGTTCACCTAAATTAGTGTTAACGACACTTGATGACTCCTGCAGGCAAGAAAAGTTTTCAGGAGTTTTTTATTATATGAAAAACAATAATAAAAATAATACCTACAAAAAATTTTCCAGAAACAATCTCGAGAATGCCCTCCTTGAATTTAAAAACATAATATATTCGAAATTAGATTCTAAAGAAAAAGAGATTTTAAACAACCTACATAAAAAACTAATAGAAAATGTTGTTAATTTCGTTGTCATTGGGCAATTTAAAAGAGGAAAATCAACATTTATTAATACTTTACTTGGTGAGAAAATACTACCGACAGGGGTCATACCTCTCACCTCAATAATTACAATAGTTAAATTTTCTGAGGCTTTTATTGCAAAAGTTTTTTTTAACAATAACACCTCAAATGAAATCAAGATATCAGAACTATCATCTTATATAGCAGAGAAAGAAAATCCAAAGAATGTAAAAAATGTTAAATATATATTAATAGGACATCCTTCAGAAATATTGAAGAAGGGAATGGTATTTGTTGATACTCCGGGAGTCGGCTCGCTACATATTGATAACACAAAAGTAACAAATGAATATATTTCAAAAATTGATGCAGCAATATTTATAACATCAACAGACCCAGCATTATCTGAAGTTGAAATTTCATTTCTTGAGAGTGTGTTAAATATAACGGATAAAGTATTTATTGTAATAAATAAAATTGACTATCTAAACGAAAATGAGATAGAAGAATTCAGTAAATATACTGATGCGCAACTATCAAGTCGTTTTAAAAATAAACCTGTAAAAATATTTTATGTCTCAGCTAAAGACGCTCTTAATGCAAAGTTAAACAAGGATTACTCTAAATTCTTAAAAAGCGGTTTTGCTGATTTAGAAAAAAATATAATTAATTACTTTGAAAACGAAAAAGAAAATATTTTATTTGACTCAATTAAAAGACAATTAATTGAATTAATAAATGGGGTTGAGATTTCATTGGAACTTGAAATTAAATCACTCTTATTACCCCTTGACAATCTGAAACAAAAAACAATTCTATTAAATGATAGTCTAAATTCTATTCAGAAAGATGAAACCGAATTTATAAAAAAAATAAAAAATGAAAATAAAATAATATTGGATAACGTTCACAACAGAATCTATGAGCTAAAGAGTAATGTAATTAAAGAAATAGAGAATGAATTAAATGAATTTGCAAAGATTAATAAATCAATTAAGTTTTCAGAATTTAAAAACAAGTCTGAACAACTATTCAAAGAATTAATTCGTAATAAGATAGAAAATATAAGAATTATCATTGAAAAAGAAATAAAGCAAAAATCGTCTTATTTATATCAAGAAATACTGGATAAATTCAACAATAAAATAAATGAAATTTATCGAATAACTTCAGAAATTTTTGATTTTAAGTTAAAGGAAATGCACATAGAAGTAGAATATGATTTCCCGTTACAGTTTGAGTATATTACATATGATTTTAAATTAATGTTCAACTTTGATAAATCACTTTTTTCCTTTTTTCTTCCCTCAGAAAAGCGAAACAACATTTTTTTGGATAAACTTCTAAATAGGACTGAATTTACTGTTAATTATAATCTGGGATATATAACTGACAGTATAGAACGAAAACTTGAAAAAAATCTAATAAACTATAACAATAATCTTAAAGAAAAGATAAATGAATTAATAAATAAAATAATATTCATTTTAAATAATGTAAAAAAGTTAAAAGAACGGGAAAAGCTTAAATACGATTCAATAATTCAAACATTAACATCAAAGATTCAAAAAATTAATGCTTTAAAAAAAGATTTATTAAATAATACCTAAAAATATGTCATCCATATCAGCTAAACATAAAAGAGTTTTATGCTCAACTCTAAGTGTTATTGAAAGAAGCATTGATGAAATGATTAGCCAATTAAACTTCGATGAGAAAATTACTTATGAAATCACCCCGAAATTAGAGAAAGCAGAAAGAGAAAACTTATTGAAAAAATTAATTACTTTAAAAGAATATATAAATAATTTCACAAAGAAATATCCAATAGAAAAAGAACATTATTCAATAAGAAAAATATTAAACAGTAAAAAATCTATTTGGGCAATATATCTGGAAGAAATAAAGTCTAAGGAATTAAAGAAAAAATATTCTATAGATAATATCCCCTCGGAAGAATATGACAATAATTTGAATTTTATTATTGATTATATAAAATCAATTTAGTCTTTTATTATAAATAAATATCCCGCACATAATTTTTACTTAGCAGTGTCTTTTTGGCGAAGTTAGAACTTTCTTTGAACAAAAACCGCTTATGGATTCTGAATGATCCCGCACAGCGATTCTGCTTGGCTTATGGTGAGTAAAATAGAAAATTTTCTAAACATTATTTTAATCTACCCCCGCACAAAAATTTTTTCAATTAAGGAAACGAAAATTTTTCTGTTTTGATATTCTACTAACGCAGAATTGTGGAAACGCTTTTTCCACCCTCAGTTCGGCTGCTCCTTGGCGGAGTTTATCCCGCCTATTTAAAATCGGCGGAGCCAAAAATTTTTTATAAGGCGACGAGCTACAAAATAAAGAGTAGTGGATGGGTTCATTTTATTCTTTTCATTTGCTCTATTATCATATTAGCCAAATCTCGTTTATCTATCAAGTATTTGTCCCATTTGTTTGATTCTTTCTTTTTTCTTCCTGCAACAAATCCGTACTTATCATTGTTAAGTTTGTTTGCCTTTTCAATAAAATCTTGGGCTGGCACAAACCACAAATAATCCCACAAATCGCCCCTCTCGGTATCAAAGAAACAAAAAATAAGAGCCATTGAGTTATTATCCGCTATTGACACTGATTTTGTTGTTGCTGAAAAAGTTTTATCAGGATTGTTGCCAAACCTGCTTTTAATTTGAATATACATTGTTTTTAAGCTGTCTTTTCCTTTCACAATTAAGTCAATGCCTTCGACATCAGAGAGCGGTTTATAACATGATAAAGTTGTAACGCCGTAAAGCACAATAAGTTCTGCAATCCTTGCCTCTGCGATATCACCTTTTTGTTTCGTGGAAATTTTAATTGAAATTTTTGGCGAACTTTCTTTTTTAATTATGTCTTTACCTTTTCCCTTCTCAGAGATTTTTACTACTTCAGTTCTCAAAGTAAACGTAGATGGTGCTGTTTTGAGAAACAACGATTTTTCTTTTTTGCTATTTATATCAACAATAATCTGGGCGTTCATTGTCGCTTCCGGTGTTTTTCCGGCAGTTTTAAGCCAGCCCCGCTGTAAAGCAATGTTTGTAATTTCTTTGCTGTGTAACGGCTTGCCCGCTTCTTTTAAAATTTGATAGGCTATGTCTTTAAATGAATCCATAATTTAAGAAAGTGTTTTGTTTTTTAAAGCAACTTCAAATTCTTCCTTTAATTTCTCATTGTAAAAAGGTAAACCTATTAGCTTAAAATATTTGTCTTCTATTTTTAAATCTGTATCTGCTTTATTCTCTATTTCAAGTAAAAATTTCTCTTTCCAACCCTCTTTAGAATCTTTAAATTTACCTTGTTTATCTTTAAACTGATCGCCTTTTGGTTCAATAAAAATCTGGTAAACACTGATTACATTATCATCTCTTTTCTTCAAAAACATTATGAAATCGGGTTCAAATGCACGGCCTTCATCAAAATCAAATACCTGAAAAAATTTTTCATTGCGAAGTATAGCAATATCCGAATATTTTTGTCTTAATCTTTCTATAAATCCATCAATAAAAATGATAAATTTCTGTTCTTCATCTGTACCATAAAATACATTTTGGGCATACCAATCTTTTTCAGCTAAATTAACATCTTTCAATTCTTTGTTTTTAATCTCGTCATTATCTATTTTAATCTTCTTATCTTTAAAAACTTGTTTCAACATTCTGGCTTTAAATAGCTTGGTTCCAACAAATTCTGAAGTGTTAACTTTGGCTTTTTCCGCTATGTTTCTAACCACAAATAAAGCTACTTCCAATTTATCAATTGGAGTTAGTTTATTTAACTTTTCTTTCGGCCCTGAAACTTCTACCTCAACTCCACCTAAATAATTGGACAATTGGATAAACTCTTTAACCGATTTAATGCGGGGAAAATATTTTTTTAAAGTTTCAAATTTATAGAACTCAAATTTATCTAATGCACCTCTTATTATATTCTCTCCAAAATCAGAAAGTTTATATCTTATTTCACTTCGCACTACAACTTTTGCCGACTTTACTTCTTCGCCCTCAGCAAAAATAATTTCCTCTCTAATTTCTCCGCTCTTAAATTCATACTGATAGATTGGAGCAATTTTTGCATCCCTTAGACTAGAAATCTCTGTTCTTGGGTTTGGTACTCTATCATTTATAAAAACCACTCCATTTTTCCAAAAGTCGGTCTTCTTAAAAGAGTCCTTAATAAATAGGTCTACCGGAATATGTTTTTCTGGTATAATTCCCATTTCTGTAAGAGCGCTCTTTATCTCATCAATATATTTAGGGTTATGTGCGCTGTGATAGTGTAATGTCTCTATAATTCGCAACTCATTCTCGGTGTCTTTATCAAACTTTCTTTTATACTTATCTTCTGTATCGCCTAACTGAAAAGGAAAATATCTTGCCCCTCTGCCAATAAGCTGTGCTTCTCCCATTGTTGTATTGCCCGGCTTGTATTTGCCGCGAACCCACTTTCCGTCACGCGTATCATATAACCTAACAATATCAAACAAATTCAATACATCCCAACCTTCATTAAGCATATTTACTGCAAAAATTGCTCTTATTTCATTGTTTTTTCTTTCTAAAGAGTTGAGTTTTAACTGTTTTTCCTCGTCTATATTTTCAGAATCTAAAAGCATAACTTTTTCTTCATTAAAACCTACTTGTAATTCTTTAATTAAATTTTCAAAGGTTATATTTTCTTTTTCAAAATAATTAAATGCATTTTCCAAGTCAGTTCCTTTTACCCGTGAATTCATCTCTTTAAAGTCTTTTGATGTCAATTTTTTTATCTTTCCCAAAAATTTTTCATAATTTTCTTCTGATTCTTTAATGCTCTTAGACTTAAAAAGAATCACCGGCTTCAAGTTTATTTTATTTTTTTCGGCAATTTTTCTGCGATATTGACTTAGAATTACGGCTTGCAAAGCTCTATCAATTGGTTCTAGATCCGCCTGCAAAACCTCTATTTCTTTTGAATATTTATCTAACCTGAATTGTTTTAAATCATATTGAAAAATAATTTTGTCTTCGTATTTCTGCTTAATGCTTTGGTTGCCTAAGTCAATTGTGGCGGTAAATTCCAGCAAAATATTTTTATGATTTTTCTCAAAAATCTTTTTAAGAATTGTAAATTCCCAGCTTTTCTCAAGCTCTATTTCTTTTTGATTTCTTGTTATCGTTTGTATGTGGTGAGCCTCATCAGAAATAAGAACAATATTTTTTCCTTCAAATTCTTCTTCCGTTAAAGCATTCTCTTTCGGATAATTTAGGCGAGTATGTAGTCCTTGGATTGTCGTAAAAAGAATGTTTATATCTTCTGGATTTGCCACCTCAAAATTTTGTACCTCTTTAACCTCAACCTGTTTCTCGCCAAACTTAATTTTAGGAGCAAAAAGATATTTTTCAGATAATAGATTTAGAAAATTATCCCGTGTTTTCTCAATAATATTTACGCTATTTACAAAAAAGATGAAATTGCGATAGCCCTGCTTGTAAAGTTGTAAGATATTAGCAGCCATAATCAGTGTTTTACCAGAACCAGTTGCCATATGGAAAAGTAGTTGCGCCGGAGATTGTCTCTTTTGATATTCTGAAAAATAAAAATCAAAACGACCTAACGCTTCTTTTTGATATTCGCGCAACTCAAACTTTGGATTGAGATTTTGAACTACATCGTCGCTTATTTTCGAAGTAAAATAATCTTCTCCGAAAGATTCTTTTATTGAATTAAAAGTTTCGTAAAGCATAGTTCACTCCTTATAAAATTTATTATTTAATTTGTTATCTTCCTCATTTACTCCATATTCCTCATCATCAATCTCGCTGTAATTGACATATAGATGGTTTTTATCTAAACATTCCAGTAAAAATTTTTTCTGGTCTTTAATTGATAAATCTTCAAAATCTTTTGTATTCTCATCAACTGCTTTTATGTCAACTTTATAACTCAAAAAGGCTTTTTTCTTCATTGTTTCCCATAATTTCTTTAATTCTTCTTTTGTTTTTGCTTTCTGTATTTTCTCAACAAAATTCTCATTCCATTTTTTAAGTTCTAAATAGACGAAATCACCGCCACCTTTCCAACCAATTTGTTTTGAAATACCGGTTTTGTCACCATTAATAACATTTTTAAGACGAACAACAGCGCTATTCTCTCCATAATCAAGCTGTTCTACGCCTATGTATTGACGTCCCATTTTATGAGCTACAGCACAAGTTGTACCGGTGCCAATAAAGAAATCTAGGACTAAATCACCATTCTTCGAAGATGTTTCAATTATTCTTTTTAATAATGCCTCAGGTTTTTTCCCACTTTTAAGTTTAACTCCGCCTTCTGGACCTATAGTATCCCAAGAAATATCTATCCATAAATTCTCAACAATTTGTTTTTTAATAATTTTTTCATCTTTAATATATGCAATATCTTTTAACCATTGGATAATTCTTTTATTATAAAAATTTACCTTAGTAAGACTACCGCTATTTTCTCCTCTGATTGGAATATATTCAATCTCATAAAAATCTTTATCCGGTAAATCTCTGATAACTTTTTTCATTAAACTACTCTGTGGCCCATAAGTTAAGAAAAATTTATTAAAATTATTTAAGTAGAAATTCTTCTCTTTTTCTTCGTGTTTTACCCTATTAATTTTTATATCTTTATACCTATAAATAGATATTTTTTCACCCCGTGCATCAGTAATTGTTTTCACAAGTTCTCTCCTTTCTAGACCTTCAACATACAAACTATAATCATCCATTAATTTATCATCAAATTCAAATTCCAAATATTGCTTATCTTTTGTTTTAATAAAATTATCTTTTGACTTTGCATACATTAAGAGATATTCAATTGTATCTAATAGAAAAGCATCCTGCCCAACACCAGCAGCTTGTTTTTTCCTCACTACTACGTTGTTAAGATAATTTTCTCTACCAAAAACTTCATCTAATAAAATTTTTAAGTAATCTCTTTCTTCGCTGTCTATCTGAATGAAAATTATTCCATCATTTCTTAATAAACTTTTTGCTATCTCCAAACGATTTTTCATAAAAACTAACCATGATGAGTGATTGAAACTATCATTATATTTAAACTCATCGTTCCCAGTATTATACGGCGGGTCAATATAAATCAATTTTACTTTTCCGGCAAAACGCTTTTTGAGAGAATGAAGAACTAAAAGATTATTTCCTTTGATAATTAGATTGTCTTTTATATCGCCTTCTTCATCGGTTCTAAATCCATCAAATTTATGCTCGCCGTTTTTATCAATTCTTTTGGCGTTGGTAAAAACTTTTGGGTCCAACAAACGGCTAATTTCATCTGGCGCTAAAGTTTCATTCCAAAAGATCTCATCCCGTTTTTGGTCTTCTTTTGTCATTCCGCCTTCCAAAACACAATCCTTATAAGGCCAGGAAAGCACAACTTCTTTTTTCTCACTTATAAACTCGTCACCTTCGGTTAAACCAATCTTGTTTTTGAATGCTGTATAACTATCCGGTAAAAATTGTTTATTAGAAACAAATTTGATGAATTTATCTTTATCAAAAACCAATGCGCCATCAATATTAACAAAAAATACATCTTCCATCTTTTTATCAGACAAAAGAAGTTTAATTAAATCCTTATCCAGTTTTATTGCGAGTTCAATTATCTTATTCTTCAAAAGCTCACCTTTGCCTGCCTGAGCCGAGTCTTCTGCAGGCAGGCTAACCAAACGCTCATCTTTTTGAAGTAAGTTTTTTAAATTGTTTAATAAGTTTTCCATAGTTTTACCTCTTAAATTATTAATACTAATGCCTAAAGCATCAGCTATTTTTTGACAGTTTTATTTACGGGGTCTGGTGTAGCCCCCGACTCAATCTTGTTGATTGTGTGTAAAGTAATACCCGCAAGCTTAGATAACTTTTCTTGAGATATACCTTTTTTAGCTCAGTATCTCTATATGTTCTTCGCAATGATTGAAATTTCTTTTGACATTGAAATATAACTTTACTATAATAACTTTATTGATATTATAGCCATTTGCTGTTATTAACATATGAAATTTATAATCAAATGTCAAGAAAATTAGAGAGTCCTTTTTGTTGCCTGCGCACGGGAAGGGAAAGGCAATGGCAACTATAAATAATAATAGCCCGTCGCCTTCTGAGAAATTTTTTGCCCCGCCCATTTTCAATAGGCGGGATAAACTCCGCTAAAAAGCAGGTGGGCAGTAAGAAAAGGAAGTCTAGGGAAAATGAATTTTTGCCCGCAATTCAATAGATGGTAGACAAATAAACTATCTTGTTGATACCAGAAAAATTAAAGAGCTAAAATTCCCAACTTTTGGGTTTGACTCAACTCCGCAGGGAAAATTTATGTTGAGCATAGCTTTTGTGCAATCTAAATATTATGTGGATAATCTTTCGGAGAATATTAAAAGGGGTAATCGCCAAAAATTGAGAAACGGAATTTCGTCGGCTTGTTACCTGCTTGGGTACCTAAACGATAAAAACAAGCGGTGCATTGTTGTTAATAAAAAGAAGGCAAAACTGATTAGGAAAGCTTTTGAAATTTAATCTACTGGCGAATACACTCTTGCTGAAATACGAGAGATTATCAATGAAGCTAGCTTGGTTGGTAAAAAGGACAAAGTGCTTTCCACTTTAAACTATAAATATATGTTCAAAAACCAAATTTACTATGGAGTAATACGATATAATGGCGAACTTCATTAAGGAAAGCACAAGCCAATTATTACAAAGAAACTTTTTGAAAAAGTGCAAGAGGTAATTAAACAGAAAAGCAGAACGAAAACTCAAAAACTCAAATATTTTCTCTATCGTGGATTTTTCAGGCGTGGAAAGAGCGGATTTACCATAACCGTCGATAAAAAGATAAAGCCAAGTGTGAAAGAATACACTTACTATTACTGAACTAATAAAAACCAAAGCATTTATGTTCGCAAAATGCGTTTACAAGAGAGGTGAAAATATTTGAACAAGTCAAAGAGGTAATTCAAAAAGTTTCAAAGTTTCTTTGTTTTCGGTTTAGGCTAATAAAATGATAATAGAAATTGAAAAAGAGAAAGAGCAAAAAGCCCAAGCCGAAAGCTTTTTCGCTCAAGAATTAAAAGACCAATTAAGAGAATGCGATGGAAAACTTTATACACTTTAAGATATGATGTTAGATAAGGCAATTTTTAAGAAGAATATCTTAACAAAAAGCAAAAACTCATCAGTCAAAAAATGGGGATTTTAGAAAAATTGTCCGCTTTTGAGCGAAAAAGCAATAATCAGTTCGAACTCATGATAAACTTAATAAAACAAGCCAACCAAGCCAAAATTATTGCTTTGCAAGAAAATCACGAGCAAAGCCGTGATTTTCTAAAAAAAGATTGGTAAGAACTTCCAAATTCGGGAGCAAAAGCCTGTTTTTGATTTAAAAAATCCGTAGAAAATCCTCTTAAAATATAATGCGGAGCCCCGCAGGGGCGAGGTATACCTTGTTCAAAATTCCTGCCAAAATCTAAAAAGTGAAACTTAGCGGAGAGGGGGAGATTCGAACTCCCGATACAGTTACCTGTATAACGGTTTTCGAGACCGCCGCTTTCAACCACTCAGCCACCTCTCCAAAAATGGCTTCGTTTGAAAAATGATAAAAAAGAAACATATAATCACAATAAATTATCTTTATTTATTTATATTTACAATTCAAAGAATTTGTTCATTTTTTTTAATAAGCGATTTTATAAAATTTATATATAAATTATTTTGTACAATATTAAGAAATTATTTAACACAATCATTATAATTGGCTGGCTTATTTTTACAGTTTTATTTTTTTCTTTTGCAATCTTAAAAACTTTAATACCGCTTTATGATGAAAAAAATTACAAAAGTTTTGTTTTAAATATAATTGGTATTTTGATATTATATACAGCTATATTAATGCTAATATATAGAGGATTTATTTTAGTTAAAGATACTTTCTTATTACTTTCAGAACCTAATTTTAATAAAAGAGTTGAATTATTATTAAGAAATAAATTCACTATTAAAGAGGAAAAAAAGAAAAATCGTCTTGAAAATACAAAGCTTTTATTTAAAATTTGGAGAAAAGGTGCGAAATGGCTTGCTTTTGGTCTATTACTTATTATTATTGGTGGAATAATTATAAATCTTTAAAAAAATGAATAGTTATGCATTAATCACCGGCGCTTCAGGAGGAATTGGTTTAGAATTAGCAAAGCTATTTGCGAAAGATAAAATCAATCTTATTTTAGTCGCAAGAAGCAAGAAGAAGTTAATTTCAATAGCTGAAGACTTTGAGAAACAATATCATATTAAAGTAATTTATATTGTAAAAGATTTATCTAAATATGATTCAGCATTAGAAATTTATGATGAAGTAAAATCAAAGAATATCTTTTTAGAATTCCTTATTAACAATGCCGGGTTTGGAAGTTATAAGGAGTTCATAACAGAAGACTGGGATATTTACCAGAAAATGCTTACTCTGAATATTTATAATCTTGTTCACTTAACATATTTGTTCGCAAATGAAATGAAAAAAAATGGAACTGGTAAGATTATGAATGTTGCTTCTACTGCAGGGTTTCAACCAATACCCGGATTAAATGTATATTCAGCAACCAAGGCATTTGTTTTATCATTTACAGAGGCATTACATCACGAGTTAAAAAACTACGGGATAACAGTAACTACATTATGTCCGGGCAGTACCATAACAAATTTTCATAAAATAGCAGGCTTAAAAGGAAGAAAGCATATTGCAATGAAAAGTGAAAAGGTTGCTAAATCAGGATATAAAGCTTTAATGAAAGGAAAACAAACTGAAGTAACTGGAATCTTAAATAAATTTTCTGTTTTTATTGTAAGATTTTTCCCAAGAAAAGTAGTACCTATTATTTCAAAAAAAATTATAAAAGGAATCTAAAATGTCAAATTCACATAAAATTATTGCAAAACATCAGGATGGTATGAGCTTTCAAATAGATATAGCAGGGCATAATATAATAGTTGATACCGCAGAATCATTTGGCGGAAAGAATCAGGGACCACCTCCTAAACAATTAATGTTAGCAGCACTTGCAGGATGTACAGGTATGGATGTTGTTTCTCTTCTTTCTAAAATGCGAATACAGTTTGATTCTTTTAATTTAACAGTTGAGGGAATAGTAAATCCTGAACATCCTAAAAAGTATAATAAAATTCACATCATTTACCAGCTAAAAGGTAATAATATTCCTGAAGATAAAGTAGAGAAAGCAGTAAATCTTTCTCTTGAAAAATATTGCGGAGTTGCTGCGGTATATAAAAAAGCAATTGAATTAACCTATAGTATTGAAATTAATAACTCTCTAATTGGGAAAATTAATAAACTCTGAACCGCACTGAAACCCCCGCAGAAACTTTTGCTGATGTTGTTGGCTGATATATACTTTGTATATTAAATGTTCCTATATCAATAATAACGGGACCTGTATCAATTCCAAGACCTGCACTTAAAGTAAATTTTTCCCTTCCACCAAAAGTAGCTCCAATTCGGGGAGAGAATTTTTTATTAATATTTACTTCAGCCCCAACTGCTAAAATAGGGGTTGTTGTACCACCACCCCTTTTTATCAACCCCTGAATGTATTCAAGAGAAAAATTAATTAATTCAAGTCTTTCAGTATCCTGTTGTCTTTTTCTCTTTGAGTCTTCCAAACAAAGTCTATAATTAAACCCAATTCTAATAGATGTCGGTAAATATGAAATAAAATTGGTTGAGGTTCTTTTAGAATTTAACAAAGCTTCAAGCGAATCAATCTGTCCTTCCTTTGTAATATCTGTTAATATAAATCCGCCATCATAAAGATATTTATTGGAATTTTTATACCAGTTTATATATCCAAGATCTATCAAACTAATTCCAAAATCAAATGTACCTAGTTTTAAGAAGTTAAAAACTTTCATACTTAATCCAACATCAGCTGCAATTCCAATACCAGCGGGATTGAAAGTATATCTTAACTTTTCCTTTCTACTGCCAAGTACTCCTCCGTAATTCATATTCATTCTACCATAAGTAAAAATCCTGTTTGTATCATCAGTAAAGAAAGAAAAATTATTAGTTTCAATTTCAGAATGCAAAACACCAAATAAAGGTTTTATAGAAAATCCATAATATATATCTCCATATTTGCGGCGGTCTTTAGATTTAATCTTGTTAGAGTATGTTAAATTAATTTGTTTAACCCAGGTTCCGCTATAATCCAATTTACTTAAATCATAAGTGCGGTTTTTATCATTTCCAAAAAATATTAATTCCATAAAATCTCTTGGTGTAAACAAATTGCCCCAAAATCTATCATCTATTGAAACTCCAAAAGTACCGGATTTCGGAGTATTATATATAAAAGTTAATAAATTCCATGTCAAAACGAAATGTGTTTCTCTATCGCTTGCCTGATTAACAATATCCCATTTTTCCCAATCATTTAAAACTCTTCCTTTATTATCAACGAAATATTGAGTATAAAAACTATTAGAAAAATAATCTCCATAGAAAGAATAACCAAAACTTGTTCCCAAATTAAAATAGAATCTTGCTTTTACAGTAGATTTATGCCTACTAATATTAGCAGGGTTATTATTAAAAGCATCGTAAGCCCACATATTTGACACCCCTGTTCTTCCCATAGAATAACTCCTGACCCCATATAAATATTGTGCATAACATTCACCCATAATACACAATAATAACACACCACCAAAAAAAAACAACCTTATATTTTTAAACCCTTTCAGAATAATTAGTAAATTTTATTCATTATTATTAAGGTAATACCTGAATGTACCATAACTCAATTGCCTGATATAATCACTATCTCTTATCCTAACTCTTCCATCTGGTGCCGGGATTAAATTAGGGTCAGTATATAATTGATATTCATATACAATTTTTCCCATATTAAGTAATTTCTGTGTATTAACACTATCAACAAAACCCGTATATTCATGAATTACCGGAGTAATTACATATCCATCATAATCTACGGGTGCCGCAGGAACAAGTATTGAATCCCCTGTCCCATTTACTACAATTTGTGTAACGGCAAAAAGTAAATTATCAAGTGAATCCTGAATTAATATTCTTACAGAGGCAAGCAAAGGTAACCCATTTGTTAAAAATAGTTTTAAATCCATCCACCTTGTGTTTCTCAATTTTTCTCTTGCATTAGGGTCAGTTATACTTTTAAAGACAGTATCTCTAAAAGTAGTTGGTTCAACAATACTGAAATGAAGTGGAAGTTCAACATTTAGGTACATATAAATACTATCATTGTTTTCTATACTACCTATACTATAATTTGCATTAATAACATTATATCTTGTAACTTCAATTCTTTTAGGAACATGATTAAAAAACTGTAATACATTGCTATTAGAAGGATTTACATAATATATTGCGGAATCCTGACCTTCAGGTATTCGCAAATTAAAAATTGAATCAATAGGTTGTGGGGGTGCTCCGACAGTATCATATTTTAAATACTTAAACTTCAATCTATTACCTTTATAATTAATACCTGTCATCTGAATGTTTCTAACATCAACTTGATAAGTACTGTTTTTTCTTTTTACCACAAGATAGGTTTTTTGCTCATTTACAGAAGCAAAATTCATCTGCCCTTCAAGAGAATGATAGCCAAAGGGGTCTTGTATGAGCGTATCTGACAAACCAAGATTTATCGGCTTTATCTTCCCTGAAATTGATTTTATACAAAGTTGATTTACATTATAAGATAAAGATGCAAGTGAAAATTGACTTGAGGTTGTATTTAATCTGATATTTAGCAGATTTGAAGGATACGGATTATTAATATAGTAATTATGCAGATTAATATAATCTGTATAAGAAGTATTATAAATAGTTCGTGTTAAAGTAAGAGGTTGATTTGTTGTTATATCTAATAGATTAAGTATAGTAATAGTAATCGTATAAGGTTCAGAAGTAATTGAAGGATTAAAATTTATCGTTAATTTATTTAAAGGGTCATTTGGTTCAAAGTATAAGGAAGTTACATAAGATGAATCATCAAAGGGGATATTTACTATTGTATCATAAACCTGAGTTGTGAAAAAAACAGTTACCCCTGAATAACCATTAGTTATAATTTTTTTTTCAAATTTACTTGAAGAACTTGTCCGATCGGAAAAATATGCGTTCCCTTCTTCGTCATAATAAATGTCCCCTTCATCTTTTAATAAATCGACAATATTATGAACCCTGTCTGTTATTGGTAAATTAGCACTTACTAACCAGTTAGGCGCAGAAGGTTCTTTTAATTCACAACTTAAAAAACAGATAGATAACAAAAACGATAAAAGAAAATAAACATAAATTATTTTCTTCTTATTTAAAATTTTTTTCTTTCCATTTAAACTCATATATTCAATATCAAATGTATTAATTTCCGCATAAGAAATTAATATTTAAAATAAAAATTAACAATACTATTTAATCATTGTAATTTATATATATTTTTTGAAATAATATATTGTTAATTTTATAGCAGAAAATAATATATATGAAAATATATGTATCTCCTAAAGAAGCCGCCAAAAAGGAATCACTCATAAGAATATTAGGGAAATATGGTATAGAGGCTGATTTCATAGAAATACCTGTGGAATTTTCAACGAATAAAATAGAAGAAAGTATTATTAACAACTATCTTAAAACAATCCCTGTAATTTCAAAATTAGATTTTGAAAATTTCGAATTATCATTAAGTAAAATTCTTGAACTTCTTGTAAACACATCGGGTATTTCGAGGGCTGGTTATTGGGAATTAAATAAAGAAAAGGATGAATTAATATGTATTGATTTATTCTCAAAATCAATATCTACACATACATACGGAGTTAAAATTAATTTATCAAATAATCCTAAATTTAATAAAATAATCAGCAAAGGAAAAATAGTAAAATATTCTGACATAACAAGAGAAGAAGTAATTTCTGATTTTTCTGAAAATTATTTCTTAAAAAATAATATAAGGTCTATTTTCTATATCCCGATTACTAATAATAAAGAAATAATAGGTTTTTTATTAAACGAGAATATTGGGGAAATCAAAAACTGGGAATATGGTGATGATATATTTTTTACAACTATAGCATCGTATTTAACTTTGTTAAAAGAAATAAATGAAAAAATTAAATTTGACGAAATAAAACAAAGAAACCTTGATTTATTTAAAACAATTTTTGATAATATAGCCGAAGGTGTCGTAATAGGTGATATAAATGAGACATTTATATTAGCAAATCCTGCAGCTGAAAAAATATTCGGTTCGCCCCCAGGTGGTTTAATTGGAAGGAATTTTAAGGATTTCGTAGAGCCTGAGCATTTAAAAATCTTACTTCATAATACAGAAGAAAGGAAAAAAGGGAAAGTAAATAACTACGAGCTGGAAATAAAAAAATTCGGTGGTGAGAAAAGAATCATTTCAATAAGTGCCTCACCACGATATGATAAAAATGGTAATTATGCTGGATCCTTCGGATTAATTTCAGATATTACCGGTAAAAAAATACTGGAATCAGAACTTGAAAATTCCAAGTCAAAAGCTGAAGAAATGAACCGTCTTAAAACCAATATTCTTTCCAATATAAGTCATGAATTCAGAACACCTTTAAATAGTATACTTGGTCTCTCAGAATATATAATGGAAAATTTCACACAGGAAGATATAATAAGTTTTGCGAAACAAATTCATAATAGCGGAAACAGATTACTACAAACAATTAACCAAATTCTCGATTTATCAAGAATTGAGGCTAATAAATTTGACATTAATATTGAAAAAATTCAAATTGATGAAATTATTGAAAACCTTAAAAGTATATATTTGCCAATAGCAGAAGAAAAAAATATAAATTTTATTATTGATGTTAAAAATCCGATTGAGCTTTACTGTGAAAAATCAATGTTGAGGTCTGTATTAAATAATTTTGTAAATAATGCTATTAAATATACCCACAAAGGTGAAGTAAGATTAGAAATAAAGAATGTAGATACCGAAACAGGAAAGTTTGTACATTTTCAAATATCGGATACCGGTATAGGTATAGAAGAAAATTCTAAAAAACAGATTTTCGAGGCATTCAGGCAAGCAAGTGAAGGATGGGGAAGAAAATTCGAGGGGCTTGGATTAGGACTAACAATTGCAAGGAAATATCTTACTTATTTAAAAGGTCATTTAGATTTTGAAAGTAAATTAAATAAAGGAACTACTTTTAATATTTATATTCCTTCAGAATGTAATAAGGAAGAATTTGTAATACCTTTAAAAGAACCCGCTAAAGAAATTATAGCACCCACTCAGCCAAAAGAACCTCTTAGAAAAATTCTTTATGTAGAAGATGATTATAATTGCCAGTTATTAGTTAAGATTTTACTCAGAGATAAATTTTCCGTCGATATAGCAAAAAATTTAAATGATGCTCTTTCATTAATTGCTATTAACTTATATGATATGATTTTACTTGATATTAATTTAGGCGGTGGGGAAACAGGTTTAGACCTGCTTAAATCATTGAAAAATAATACAAGATATGAAAACATCCCCGTAATAGCTCTGACCGCATACGCTTTAAAAGAAGAAAGGGATGCAATTTTAAAAGCGGGATGTATAGAGCATGTAAGTAAACCTTTCGAAAAAGAAACTTTGTTAAATGCAATTTTCCGTGTAATTGATAAAATAAAAAATCTAAACCTGTATTGAGCTTAAAAAAATTACAAGGTGTGCCGGAATTAAAGATAAATAAAAAAAGCCAATTAGAAGATTTATTTAAGAGTAATTCTGATTTATTAAAAAATATATTTAATAATTTTCAGGATATTATAATTCTATATAATCTACATAGGAAAAAAATATTATTCATCAGTAAAAATATAACTAATATCCTGAACTATAACATTAAAGATATAAAAAGCCTAACAAACGAAGATATACACTATTTAATGCATTCCGGTGATTTTAAGGAATATAAAAAAATTGATTATCAAAAAAATAAAGACTTATGTTTTGAATATAGATTGAAAATTAATAACACAAGAAATTATAAATGGTTTAAAGAAAATATATTAGTATTAGAAAAAGATAATTTTGATCAACCATATATAATATTATATACATTAAAGGATATATCTGCTTACAAGGAACTTGAGAAAAAACTTTCCGATACAGAAGACAAGTTAAAAGATTTCGAAAAGTTACAAGATAATGCTTTATGGGAACTCGACATAACGACAAATAAAATAACCTTCACTAAGGAAATGAGCAAAATTCTTGAATTAGAAGAGGGCAAGAAAATCAATAAAAACCAGTTTTTAAAATATATTTACCCTGAAGATTTAAAAAACTTTAAAGCTTCTTTATTAAAATTAGCCAAGGGAATACCGCAGCAGATAACATTAAGAGTAAAATTAAAATCGGGGAATATAAAATATCTACTTTCAAATCTTAAACCAATAACAAATAAGAAAAATAAAGTCACAAAAATTTCTGCAATATCAATAGATATATCAGAAAAAAAATTAGCGGAAAGTAAATTAAGAGAATATACAAAAGAATTAAAAGAATTAAATAGAAGTAAAGATAAGTATTTCTCAATTATCGCACATGATTTAAGGGGTCCTTTTACCAGTCTTTTAGGCTTTTCTAACCTACTTAAGGAAGAATTTGATTTTTTAACCCGTGAAGAGGTTAAACATTATATCAGTCTGATAAATTCCTCATCAAAAAATATTTATAGCTTAATAGAAAATTTATTACAATGGACAAGACTTCAGACAGGTAGGTTAGTATATCAACCGGAAAATGTAAATCTAAATTCTATTATTGATGAAGTTGTAATGTTATATAAAGCCCAGGCGAGTACAAAGAATCTTGATATTGTTATTGATATTCAAAATGAAATTTATGTTTATGCAGATATAAATATGTTAAAATCAGTTTTGCAAAATCTCGTTTCTAATTCAATTAAATTTTCAGAAGAAGGCGGAAAGATTATTCTAAGCGTTGAGGAAAATAACAATAAATACACAATCTCTGTTAGTGATACCGGCATTGGAATCCCCCCTGAAGTTGTTGATAAATTATTTAAAATAGATTTTCATTACTCTACCCCGGGGACAAGAGATGAAAAGGGTTCTGGGTTAGGACTTATTCTCTGTAAAGAGTTTATATCAAAACATGGTTCTGAAATTAAAGTAAAGAGTGAACCCAAAATAGGTACAACTATATCATTTGATTTAAAAAAGGGAAAGAACACAAATATAAAAAAGAATCAATAAAAAAAAACCGGTACATCAAGTACCGGTTAAAAGGGTTAAATTAATAAAAACAAAATTTTAATCGTGTCTTGAGTTAGATTTGTTTTCGTTCCTATTGCCTGAATTGTTATTCCTGTTACTGTTGCTATTATTATTTTCTCTATTAGATTTATTTTCATGAGATTTTCGCTCGCCTGAATTATAATTCCTGTTCTCATCTCTTGGTTTACTCTCCCGCTGCTTATTCTCATAAGATTTATTTTCCTGCTTCTTGTTTTCGTATGACTTATTCTCATTCTGTTTATTTTCGTAAGACTTACTTTCCTCTTTCTTATACTCATAAGGTATCTTTTCTTTCTCCTGATTTCCAGACTCGTATTTCTTCTCTTTGTTTGGTTTTTCTACACTTTTTGATTCTGTATCTCTGTTGTTATAATCTTTTTTCTTTTCAGTATTAGTACTTTTATTACTTTTATTACCAGTTTCTTTAACAATAGCTCCTTTGGGCTTATATATTGTTATTGAATTATCATCAATTTTTATACTTTTTTCTTTCTCAGAATATTTAATTAATTTAGGTTCTATTTTTTCATCTATACTTTTTTCAATATTTTTTACAGGGGGTCCATTATTAATTATAATGTCATTATATTTACTTTGCTTCCCAATATTTGATTTACTGATAAGAAGTTGATTATAATCAGCATCAATTATATTTTCTTTTGTTATTAATTCTTTAGTAAATTTTTTCTTCTCTATGAAAGTCCAATACTTATAATAGTGGTGGTGATGGTAGTGATATCTATGCTTATGCCACCTGTGGAAGTGCGGATATCTTGGAAACCATCCTACATAAGCACCGGTATAACACCAATCCACCCAACTTGGTGCCCATACTCTACCCGGTATCCAGATCCATCCATATATTTCAGAATAGACCCACCTTCCATGATGATAACATGCCCAACCCCAATCATAAAATGAATACCAGAACCAACCCCAAATAGTATAATACCATCTACCATAACAGTAAGGAGACCATCCGACATAATAAATTCTTGGACGCCAGACCCAAATAATTTGATTTCTGCAACAGGATTCGCCACTACTAACTTCTTCCTCATCTTTTGGAATCATATCTTCAAGTTCCCCTTTAGTTGTTTTAATCCATTCCCCATCTTTATCAAGGTCTTTATACATTTCTCTATAATTCGCAGTAGAATCAAATAAATCGCTTTCATCATCATAATATTCCGAAGTATCAATCTGGGCAAAATTATCTTTTGGAATTAGAAAAAGAAATAATGCGAAAAAAACCCCCATAAAAAACACTGTGTGTTTTTTAAATATTTTTATGGTATTCATTACCTTTTCTCCTTAAAAATTTACGAAAGGTTATTTAACTTATAGATTAATTATATCAATACAACAATACTCCATAATCAAGCACTATACACCTAAACTTACCCTTTATACTCACAATTTAGACAAAAAGTTCAATAAAAAGTTTAATAAAATATAATGCTTTCTTACTAAATAAATAATCTAAAAAAATCAAGATTATATTATATAATTACCCCTGATAAATAAAATTTATTCCCTTTTTAGCAGAGAGTGCGGGATTCGAACCCGCGAAACGGTTTCCCGTTTACACGCTCTCCAGGCGTGCCTCTTAAACCACTCGAGCAACTCTCTAATATTTTATACATAAAATTAAGAATTTTATTATCTAACTAAAATGCAATTTTTATTATAAATTATTTAAAAAATAAAAGACTTTTTTGTATTTTAAATTATTTATATGTTTTTCAGGAAAATATCTATATAATATGAATTCATTAACTCTAAAAAATATCTTAAAAGAAATTGCAAGTGTTGCTGATAATATTTGTCAAAAAGGTTGGGCAGAAGGAAATGCGGGAAATATATCCTGTAATATTACTGAATTTATTGATAAAAAAATTAATCATAGAAAATATGAGGTGTATGATTTTCTTCAACCGTATCGAAACCTCAATGAAAAATTTATCCTAACGACTGCTACTGGAATAAAAATGCGGGAACTTGTTTCAGATACAGCATCTTGTATGCTGATTATATATATATTTAATTATGGTAAAAGTTATATTCTATTAAGTTATAATGAGGTTTTTAACAGGAAAAATATAAAAAAAAGTAAAAACTTAAATCCAACTTCTGAACTTCCCTCCCATCTTGCAATTCATAATTTTCTTATAAAAACAAACAGAAAAGAAAAGTTTATACTTCATACACACCCAACAGAAGTAATCGCATTAACACAAATAAAAAAATTTACTAAAGAAATCGCTATAAATAATTTACTTTGGAAAACACATCCTGAAATGAAAATCTTTTTACCTGATGGGGTAGGTTTTATTCCTTACTGCGTTCCGGGTAGTAATAAAATCGCAGAATTATCTGTGAAATCAATTAAAAATCACAAAGCAATAATATGGGAAAAGCATGGCTGTCTTGCAATAAGTGATAGTATATCGATGTGTTTTGATATTATAGACCTGATTACAAAAGCGATTAAAATATTTTTTATTTGCAAATCTGCCGGATTTGAGCTCGAGGGTTTGAAAGAATCTGACTTGAAAAAACTAAATGAAAACAAATAAAATCATTTTCAAAATAGTTTATAACAAAAATCCTGATTATAATAAACAATTAAGCACCTTATAGTAAATTTAATACATTATTATTGAATAAATCAGATTAGATATTTTATGTCTATTAAACCTAAACTCGGTTTGTTTGATACAACAATGGTTGTTATTAGTCTGGTAATAGGTATTGGAATATTCAGGACACCATCAATAGTAGCACGGAATGCCGGAAACACAGAGTTATTTTTTTTAGCATGGGTAATAGGAGGTATAATTTGTTTATTGGGAGGATTAATCTTTGCTGAAATCGGGGGTAGAAAATCTTTTGCCGGCGGATATTATAAAGTTGTTTCTGAAGCATATAATCCAGCAATTGCTTTTATGTTAAACTGGCTCGGTATAATTATTACTTCAGGGGCAACATTTGCAGCTGTTTCAATAATTGCTTCAGAATATTTAATTCAAGCCATAGGAGATATTCAACCATTTGTAAATCCTGAATTTTTAAAGACGATTACAGGTAAAAAAATTGTCGCCGGAATACTCGTATTTATTTTATTTTTCATTAATTATTTAGGGATAAAATCCGGAGCAATATTCTTAAATATTATTACAGTATTAAAAATATTAACAATATTATTTTTTATTATTATTTCTTTTTTTTATCCTTCCGGTTATAACTCTTCCCCGGAAAATGAACCAATAAAATTTGTCAGTAATGGATTATATGCAAGTTTATTTGGTTTCTTTCTTGGATTAAGGGCAGTGTTTTTTACCGTCGGGGGTTATCAGCTTACAACAAATTTATCTGCTGATGTTAAAAACCATAAAAAGAATTTACCTTTAGCAATAGTAACAGGGGTTGTGCTTGTTATTTTATTATATCTTTTTATAAATTTTAGTTATTATAAACTCCTTGGATTTGAAGGAATATCCAAGTCAGATTTAATTGCAGCTGATATGGCTGATTTAATATTTGGTTCATTAGGAAGCAGAATTATATCTATTATAATACTTATATCAGCAATAGGTTATATGAATGCTACAATTATGCACACACCAAGAGCATATCACGCAATGGCGACAGATAAAGTTCTGCCAAAGATTTTTATGAGAATTAATGAAAAAAATCAGGTGCAGGAATTTGGATTAATTTTTATGTTTACACTTGTAATATTTTTTATAATAACACAGGAAGGATTCGAAAAAATACTTAATGTAATAATGTTTAACGATTTATTCTCTATTGCAATTACTGCATCAGTGATTTTTGTTTTCAGACATAGAGAAAGAAAGTTTAACGAAAAACGGGATGGATACAGATCTCCATTATTTCCTATATTACCTGTTATTTTTATTGTTTTTCTATTACTTGTATCAATAAGAAGTTTCTATGAGGATTTTATAGCGGGTATAGTTAGTTTAGGGGTCTTTTTTTTAGGATATCCAATTTATATAATATTGAACAAAAAATTAAATAATTAATTTCGCAAATCAAGCAGTGATTCTGCTTCGCGGATGAATGTAGAAATTTATTAACTTCAACTCTTGTTATTGATATTGAAATAATTTATTTATAAATTTTTAAATAAAATATAAAAATGATTGATTTCAAAGAGTTAGAAAAAGCTTATAATGAAAACAGATTTTACTCACTGCAACTTGAAGTTGGTGATGTATGTTATCAGGGCTGCTCTTATTGTTATATGAATGCCCTAACTGAAAGAAAAAATTCATTAACAGGGAAAAAAATTTTTGAAATATTATACGATGCAAAGCGATTAAAAATAACAGCAATAGAATGGTTGGGAGGAGAACCATTATTAAGAAGAGGAATATTTTCCTTTTTAAAAAAATCAACAGAATCAGGTTTCAGAAATAATATGTGGACAGGGGGGCTTCCACTTAAAAAAATTACTGTGGCAAAAAAACTTGCAGAATTTTGTAAGGCAGGTCTTATTTCTTTTCATCTTTCCACACTTGACAGAAAATTATATGAAGAACTTCACCCCGGCAGAACTTCAAAGGATATTGATGATATTATAACAGGAATTAAAAATTTATTAGAGTTAGGTTATCCTTCAAATCAAATACTAAACTCCATAACTTTTACCGGTTATCAAAGTACAGAGGATTTAGTCGAAACAATGGAGTTTTTTTATAATGAGTTTGGAATTACAAGTTCTATAAATGTTTACCATACATATTTAAGACCCGGTACAAGCTGCGAAGAGCTGAATAAATTTATTCCTTCTAAAAAGAGTGTGGCAAAAGCATACAAATACTATATTAATTTTATGGGGATTAAAAATTTTCCTATGAATTGTGTTAATAAGCAATACTGTTCGGCTACACTTGCAGCTTTAAATGATGGGACTGTCTCACCATGTGCTACAATCAGGAAAGGATGTAAAGAAAATCTGAATAAGTACAGATTATACGATATTGTTATGAATAATATAGAGTATCTTACATTTCAAAAACTTAAAGATAAAAATAATTTACCAGATGGGTGTAAAATTTGTAAACTAAATGATATTTGCTGGGGATGTCGCTCAAGATCTTATGCGGCCGGATATGGTATATACGGGAAAGATCCGAGATGTTTTAGAACTAACAAATAAATTTTATACATTGATAAAATTCAGTAAATTTTTAATTTTATAATAAATATTAAAACAACATAAATTAATAATATGAAATCATTAACAAAAAGAGTATTTCTTTTCTTAATAACAAATTTATTTGTAGTTGTTACAATCGGTATTATAATTGGATTGTTAGGTATTCCTTTCGATGGGGCTGTGGGATTAATGGTAATTTCTTTTCTCTGGGGAATGGGAGGCGCTTTTATTTCTTTACTAATGAGCCGATGGCTGGCAAAACGAGCTTATGGTATTAAGGTTATTGACCCTTTAAATTCTGCAGGTTATGAAAGAAAGTTATATGAAATGGTAAAGCGACTTTGTGAGAAAGAACAAATTCCTGTTCCGGAAGTAGGAATTTATGAATCACCTGAACCGAATGCATTTGCAACCGGGGCAACAAAAAAATCATCAATAGTTGCATTTTCAACAGGTTTACTTAATATGATGGATGACAAACAGGTTGAAGCTGTTGCCGGTCATGAAATCTCTCATATTAGTAATGGAGATATGGTAACTTTGACACTATTGACAGGTGTAGCAAACGCGTTTGTAATATTTCTGGCAAGAATTATTGCAAGTGCGATAGATCAGGCTTTAAGAGGAGATGATGGAAGAGGAGGACTTGGATTTTTAGCATACTACGCAGTTGTATCAGTTCTTGAAATATTTCTGATGTTACTCGCATATATACCAATTTCAGCTTTTTCAAGATATCGGGAATATTCGGCAGATGCAGGTTCTGCTAAATTATCTAATCCAAATAATATGATTAGCGCGTTATCGGTTCTCGGAAGTTATACCGGTGAATTAGATAAGAAAAATTCTTTTTCAATAGCAAAGATTGAATCAAAAAGAAGAGTATCGATTTTTGCTACTCATCCACCAATTGAGAAGAGAATAGAAAGACTTAAAACTATTAAGGTTTATTAATAGTTTTATAAACAAATAGGAACATATTTTGAAAATACTCCTTGTTGCAAACCCAAAGATGTATTTTGGGGTGGATTTACTGTTCAGAATCCCAAATCTTGGATTGTGTTCACTTGCTTCAAATATTAATAGAAGGGAAAATGAAGTCAGGGTTATAGATTTAATTGTTGCAGGGAAAAACCCATTAAAATATTTTACCAAACTAATTAAAGATTATTCTCCCGATATTGTTGGTTTTACCTGTATGGCTTTTCAGTATTCAGATACGATGAAATATATAAATCTTTTAAAAAAATTTAAACCAGAAACGATTACTATACTTGGAGGATACTATCCTACTGTTGATTATGAAACTATAATAAATAGTGAAGATATAAATTTTATAGATTATATAATAATAGGAGAAGGGGAAACTACTTTTAATAATCTCATAAATGCATTAAATGGTAAAAAAGATTTACACAACATTCCCGGTTTAATTTATAAAGACGGAAAAAACATTATAAAGAATCTGAACCTTCAGCTTGCTAACCTTGATGAAATAAAATTACCTGACAGAAGCGTAAGATTAATAAAAAATGGTTTTTACTGCAACGGATATAAAGCAGATGCGGTTGAAACTTCAAGGGGCTGTGTTTATGACTGTGGTTTTTGTTGTATTAATAAGATGTATGGCAAAAGCTATAGAAAATTTAACTTTGAGCGAATCATATCAGATATAAAAGATGCCGTGAAATACGGAGCAAAAGCAATAATGTTTGTTGACGATAATATTACACTTGACGGTAATAGATTTTTAGAATTATGTTATAGAATAAAAGAAGAAAAATTAAATCATATAAAGTATCTGATTCAGGCAAGTGTTAACGGAATTAAAAGAACTCCAGCATTACCAAAAGCAATGAGAGAAGCAGGAATAGAATGGGTTTTTCTTGGAATTGAAAATGCAAACAAAAATATGCTGAAATTTGTTAATAAAGATTCGCAGTTGGATCCATCAGATACTGAAGATGTTGTTAAATCATTAAACGAAAATAATATTATTACCATCGGTGGCTTTATACTTGGATATCCTGAAGATAATGAGGAATCGATAAGGTATAATTTCGAATTTGCGAAAAGAATTGGTATTGCAATACCTATCTTTAATATACTGACCCCATACCCGAATACAAAAGTTCGGGAAGAACTTATCAGGAAAAATCTAATAACAAATCTAAATGATTATTCAAAATACGATTGTTGGGAGGTTAATATCAGGACCAAATATCTAACAACAGAACAAATATATAAAATCAGGCATGAACTTGAAGCAAGATATCCAATTGAATACGGAACACTACAAAAATTAATAAAGCGTTATCCATTATTTATGCTAAAGATTTTATGGCGATTTTTAACTTTTAAGCCAAAAGATTTATATAAGTACTTTACTGGCGCAGGGACTTTCTGGGGCAAAAGAAAAACAGTTTATGCCCGATAACTTATTCAATGTTAGTTATTACCGCTGAATTTTTTTAATTTTAATCTATAAGAAATTTTGTTTTCAAGTTATATAAAAAAATACTTATCTTTTATTTCAAAACATTTAAGAAAATCATATCAAGGTTTTCCAATAAATTTTTTAGAAAATACAATTTTTTATTCGCAGATTATTTTAAATCAATTTGAATTTTCAGAAATCTTATATTTCCAGGAATTTTTACCTTTATCAGAAACAAATCGGAACATATTAGCATATTTTGAAGTTAAATAAAAAGTAAAGGTATGTACTTATGAATAAATATATATATATTCTTATATTAATATTTCTTACCTTATCTACAATTCCAATATATTCTCAAAGCGCTGTATATTTTTGTGAAACCACCGGAAGGTTCGGTTATTCTTATGGTAATGATTTAGAAGAAGTAAAAAAGGCTGCTTATAATTCCTGTCTGAAAAATGGAGGGGTAAATCCGGAACTTGTTGTATTTACAGAAGAAAAAGGATATGGTGCGATAGCTTTGGGAACTGATGCCAATGGAATTAGATTAATTGGGGCTGCAGTCGGATTTTCTTCTTCTACATCAGCTATGAATGCAGCGATTGAAGCTTGCAAGAAACACGGCGGGAAAAATATTAAGGTAGAAGCAAAATGGTATGACAAATAGTCAGTTAGCATTTCTATCATATTAAAGGGGTATAATAAAATTTATACTGAAAATTACAGGTTTAATAAACTAATAAAAAATTTTTTTTGTTTATTTAGAAAAAAATATGAAGAAATTTATTTCTACAAAAAACGAAACAGTAAGATTATTTAAAAATCCGGTTCTCGAATATTTTTCTCACATACATCCTGTTATACCACTTATTTTTTATTTCCCTGTGGTTATAATTTCAATATATATCGGCACGAAAGATAAAGTATTGTTATTTGTAGTTTTATCTTTTTTCATTGGGGTTTTTATTTGGACTTTACTCGAATATCTGATTCATAGATTTGTTTTTCACTATCATCCCAAATCCGAGAAAGGTAAGAAAATAAGTTTTCTCATCCATGGCGTCCATCACAGTTACCCCAGAGATCGGACAAGATTAGTAATGCCTCTACCTGTTAGTATTCCACTTGCCATAATTTTTTATTTTCTATTTAAAATTATTTTTGGAGAATATCACTATACATATTTTGCAGGATTAGTTTTCGGTTACTTATGTTATGATTATATACATTATGCGACACATCATTTTCCAATGAAAAGAGGTATAGGTAAATTTTTAAAGGTTTATCATTTAAAGCACCATTTCAGAAATGAGAATAAATCTTTTGGGGTAAGTAGTCCTTTATGGGATTATGTATTTGGAACAACCCCCGAAAGAGAATAATCATTAACAATTTACCTTTAAAAAATGAAAGTATAAAATTTGATATTCTATAATAATATCTTAAAACAATAGATTTTATTCTTTCAAGAATTATTCTCTAATATTAAGACTTTAAAAAAGACAATCCTAATTATATATCTATTAAGAATTCTGTAATAGAAATCTAATTAATAATTTGTTTTGAAGATTTTTTTTACAGCTTTTTCTGAAATATCATAACTAAAACCCCGTGATAATAAATAGCGAAATGCCTTTTGATACTTTTTTTCCTGCGTGTCCTCTTTAAGTTTTTTTATGTATTTATTCAAAAGAATAATTGCATTCTCTTCTTCAACTTCAACTTTTATTCCCTGTTCAACAAGGTTAAATACAACATCTTTATTAATACCCTTTTGTAAGAGTTTTTGTGTAATTAGTTTTTTCCCAGCGGGTTTTTTAGACATTATTGAACCAATCATAGATTTTGCAAAGTTTTCATCATTAATAAAATTATGATTACGGAAAAAAGTCAGTATTTTTTCAATATTAGAATTAGATATTTTTTGTTTCCTGAGTCTATCCCGGAGTTCTTTTTCACTTCGCTGACGGTATTTTAAATAATTGTAGGCTATTCTCTTTCCATAGTTAAATTCATCATAGTTTTTTATCTCAATAATTTTTTCTTCATTAATATTATCATTTTTACGAAGCCCGAATTTTACAAGAGTTTCTTCATAAATTCCAAAGCTGAATTCATTATCAATATATATATTATATCTCCCCTTTTTCTTCTGGGGTTCTATTAAAGTTATTTTCATATCAAAACTGAAATTCTAAATAAAAACTTCAGTAAACATTATTGTCAATGTTTTCTGAAGTTATAAATATAAGTTATAATTATTTATTTTTTCTTCTCTTTTGAATTTTCCGTTTGATAGTTTGAATTCGAAATCCCTAATGAAGTAAGGACATCATTTAAAAGTTTATTATATAAATCCTTGTCTTCATTTAAAAGTTTCTTTAATCCATCTCTTCCTTGAACTCTATTATCTCCTAAAGTAAACCATGCCCCACTTTTCTTTATTAATTCTTTTGAAATTGCAAGATCAATTAAATCCCCAATTTTGGAAATTCCCTCATTATACATTATATCAAATTCAACTTCCTTAAATGGGGGTGCAACTTTATTCTTTACGATTTTCACTTTTGTTCTGTTTCCAATAATGCTATCCCCTTCTTTAATCTGTCCGATTCTTCTTATATCTAATCTTATTGAAGCATAAAATTTAAGTGCTTTTCCTCCGGTTGTTGTTTCAGGATTACCAAACATTATACCAATTTTTTCTCTTAATTGATTTGTAAAGATTAAAGCAACATTTGATTTTGAAACTGCAGCAGTAAGTTTCCTCAAAGCTTGCGACATTAACCGTGCCTGCATTCCTACTACTGCATCTCCCATCTCACCTTCTATTTCAGCGCGTGGAGTTAAAGCGGCAACTGAATCAACAACAATAACATCAAGCGCATTGCTTCTAACAAGAGTCTCACAAATTTCGAGTGCTTGCTCTCCATACTCTGGCTGAGAGATTAGTAAATTACTGACATCTACTCCAAGTTTTTGCGCATAATTCACATCAAGTGCATGTTCCGTATCTATAAATGCTGCTAATCCATTATTCTTTTGTGCTTCTGCAATTACATGTAAACAAATAGTAGTTTTTCCAGAAGACTCTGGTCCGAAAACTTCAGTAATTCTCCCACGGGGTATGCCCCCTATACCGAGAGCAATATCAAGAGAAATTGAGCCAGTGGGGATAGCTTCGATTTTAGCAACTGGTTTATCACCAAGCCGCATTATGGAACCCTTCCCATGCTCTTTTTCTATTTGAGAAAGAGCAATGTCAAGTGATTTTAATTTTAATTCTTTATCGTTTGACATATAATTTTTTTTATTAATTAATAACTATGAACACCCTGTTGTAGAACCACAAGACATACAGACTAAACATGTACCGTTTCTCGCCATTGTTGCCTGACCACACTCTGGACAAATATCACCAGTATATACACCTTTGTTGTTAGTTACTACTGCAGTTTTTGGCTTTAACTTTTGCTCTTTCGGTTTATTACTATTAAGATTATTGTCCAAATTTATTTTTCCATTTGGTTCAGTATTACCAGATGTCTCATTTTCACCATTATATAATCCTTCTTCATTAAAATCTTCTTCTTCTTCTTTTTTAATAATTGCATCAACTGTTCCCGCTTTTGTATCATCTTCTATATGTGCAAGGTCATATCTTCCTAAATAAGTAACAGCCAATTCACGAAATATATAATCAATTATTGATGTAGTCATTTTGATATTAGGATTACCAATAACCATACCATTAGGTTCAAATCTTGTATAAACAAAAGCATCAACAAATTCCTCAAGAGGAACCCCATGTTGCAATCCAAGCGATACTGCTATTGCAAAACAGTTCATTAGACTTCTAAAGGCTGCTCCCTCACGATGCATATCTACAAATATTTCACCAAGCTGACCATTTTCATATTCACCAGTTCTTAAATAAACAGAATGTGAACCAATTTTTGCTTTTTGAGTATATCCTTTCCTTCTATAAGGTAATTTTCTCCTTTTAGCAATATATCTATGAATAATACGTTCAGCAACTTTTACAATATCACTTTTCTGTTCAATAATTTGTGATTTTTCCGTCTCAAGTTCTTCATATTCTTCAGCAATGATTGTACTTAAAGGTTGAGACAACTTTGAACCATCTCTATATAAGGAATTCGCTTTCAAACCCAATTCCCATGATTTCAAAAATGCATTTTTAATATCCTCAACAGTGGCAGTAGCAGGTAAATTAATGGTTTTTGAAATAGAACCTGAAATGAATGGTTGTGCTGCTGCTACTATTTTTATGTGAGCTTCAGGTTGTATATAGCGCGTTCCTTTCCTGCCACCTTTATTTGCACAGTCAAAAATCGGATAGTGTAGCTTCTTTAAATGTGGTGCACCTTCGATAGTTTTTGCCCCAAAAATGTAATCATTTGCTTCATCTATTTGCTCTTTTGTATAACCAATTTCAGATAAAATATTTAAAGAAACATCACTAAGTTTTTCTTCTGATATCTTTAATGTTTCTTTACAGAAATCATCACCAAGTACTTCCCGGCAGAATACAAAATTAATGTCATACATCGAAGGTAACAACTTTTCAATTTTAAGTATTATCTCTTTAGTAAATCCTTTTTCTAAGAGAGATTTAGAGTTTATATAAGGACAATCTACAAGTGTCCCATGGCCTATACAATATTTTACAATGTCTTCAATTTCACTTTCAGTATAACCAAGTTTTTTCAATGCAATAGGTAAAGATTCATTAATTATCTTAAAATGTCCACCACCTGCAAGTTTTTTATATTTGACAAGAGAATAATCAGGTTCAATACCGGTAGTATCGCAATCCATCACAAGTCCAATCGTACCAGTCGGAGCAAGTACTGTAACTTGGGCATTTCTAAATCCATACTTATTACCTAATTCCAAGGCTTTATCAGCATCGCGTCTTGCTGCTTCAAGCAGATAATCAGGACAATACCTTTTATCAATTCCCATTGGATAAATTGATAAAGACTCATATTCATTCTTAGGAACATTATATGCAGCTCTTCTATGATTCCTTATAACACGTAGCATATCCTCTTTGTTCTCATTGAATCTCAAGAAAGGACCAAGTTCCTTAGCCATCTCTGCTGATGTAGAATAGGCAGTCATATGAATAATACAGGTTAATGCACCTGTTATTGCAAGTGCTTCAGGGGAATCATAGGGAATTGCATTTCTCATCAGTAATGCGCCAAGATTTGCATACCCAAGTCCAAGAGTTCTGTATTCATAAGATTTTATTGCTATTTCTTTACTGGGAAATTGAGCCATGAGAACACTAATTTCAAGAGCAATAGTCCATAATCTCGCAGCATGTCTTAACTTTTGTATGTTAATAATTCCTTTATCCTGGTCATAAAATTTAACAAGGTTTAAAGAAGCAAGATTGCAGGCTGTATCATCAAGAAACATATATTCACTACAAGGGTTAGATGCTCTAATTTCACCGCCCTTTGGACAAGTATGCCACTCATTGATAGTGTCGTGAAATTGCATACCGGGATCAGCTGATGCCCAGGCAGCGTATGAAATATCTTCCCAAAGTTTTCGGGCTTTTACAACTCTAACCGGTTTAGGAATTCTGTTTTCTTTTGCAGCTGCTCTTAATTCTGTTCTATTATATAAAAACCAGTCATCATCTTTCACAACAGCTTTCATAAATTCATTAGTTGCTCTAACAGTATTATTTGAATTCTGGCCTGATACTGTCTGATATGCTTCAGAATTCCAATCTACATCATAAACAGGTATATAAATTTCTTTATATCCGTATTTTGCAAGTTGAATAACTCTTTCTATATAGTTAAGAGGAATAAAATCTTTTTTTGCTTCAATAATTGCATTTGCAAGAGCTTTATTTTTTCTCCTGTCTGTACCATCATTTTCAGGGTGTACACTATGACATGCTTTTAAAATATTATTAAGATGTTTATTAAGTAACTTTGATCCTGCAACTAAAGCAGCAACCTTTTGTTCTTCAATCACTTTCCAGTTAATAAATTCTTCCACATCAGGATGATCTAAATCAAGTATAACCATTTTAGCCGCTCTTCTCGTTGTACCACCTGATTTTATAGCACCTGCACTTCTATCCCCAATTTTTAAAAAAGACATTAAACCTGATGACCTTCCCCCACCACTTAAAGATTCTCCAGCTGCTCTGATATCTGAAAAATTTGAACCGGTTCCTGAGCCGTATTTGAATAATCTGGCTTCGCGAACCCATAAATCCATAATCCCACCCTCATTAACTAAATCATCTTTTACAGATTGTATAAAACAAGCATGAGGTTGACAATGCGAATATGCATCTTTCGATTGTGTTAATTGTCCTGTATCGGGATCAACATAATAATGCCCTTGTGAAGGTCCGGTAATACCATAAGCCCAATACAAACCAGTATTAAACCATTGTGGTGAGTTGGGTGCAGCAAATTGCATTGCCAGCATATAAAACATTTCTTCATAGTAATTCAAGGCATCCTGTTCAGAATCAAAATACTTGTACTTCCATCCCCAATAAGTCCAGCATCCTGCTAATCGATGAAAAACTTGTCTTGCATCATTCTCCCCTGTAAAAAAATCTGCATTAGAATCAGAAGAAAACATATCGGTTTCCGGTTCTGATCTTGATAACCAATAAGGAACTCCTTCTTCTTTTACTTTTCTAAGTCTTTTAGGAACTCCTGCTTTTCTGAGATACTTCTGAGCTAAAATATCAGTTGCTACTTGAGACCAATGTTTGGGAACGATAACATCTTTCATTTGAAAAATTAATTTCCCCGTTGGGTCTTTGATCTCAGACGTACGCTTTTCGTATTCAATACTTGTTAATTTTTTTGAATTGCCTAATAATAAACGGTTAATCTTCATTCATAAAAGCTTAATTGGTTAGTAAAATCCTGAATTAAAAAAAGAGCAGTTAATAATTTTTATGCTATAGAATTAAAATTACTTAAAATTAATATAACTAAATTTTAAAATCAAATTTCTTTTGAATGGAGATAAAAATTTTTTCCTTTTTTTTTATTTTTTTAATATAAAAACTTTTTAAAATATTCAAGTATTTTTTCTTACAAAAAAGAAATAATGACTATACTTTAATTATTTTTATATATAAATTAAAAATTTTAATAATAAAAAATGGCAAAACCAAAACAAGATTTTAAAAAGGGAAAACTATCTATTAAAGATAGTTTAAATATTCTAACATCACCTTCCTCAAAAATCATTTTGACTTATCTTGCGATAATATTCATTTTCCTTATTTTATTCTTCAGACAAGGTATATTTAATGATAAAGTTTTTGCATCGCCTGATAATCTTTCTCCGCTGAGTTTTAATACATTTCTTAATGATGCTAAAGCACAAGGCATATTTCCCCTTTGGGTTCCTTATATCTTTATGGGAATGCCTTCATACGCATCTCTTGCCACAGGGTTACCAGCCTTTCATAAAATATTTTCTTTTATTTGGAACGGCATAATAAGTGCTATAGCCGGAGATAATTTGTTTTTTGTTACATTACCATATTATTTTGTTTTTGCAATTTCAATATTCTTTTACATTCTATATAAATTCAAAAACTCTCTGATTGCTCTTTATGCAAGTCTTACAGGAGTATTCGCTACTGGTATTATACAATTAATTATAGTAGGACATCATACCAAAATGATGGTATTTGCGTTTTTCCCTCTTATTCTTTTATTTATTGATAAATTATTTGAAGAAGATAAAAAGATAATTGATAAGTTATTTTATACTTCAATACTTACAATTCTATTGTTCCTGCAGATTTCATTTAATCATATCCAAATGTTGTTTTACTCACTCCTAATGATTGGGATATATATAATTTTTCAGTTTCTGTATAAATTAATAAAGAAGATTGAAATTAAGAAAACGATCATTTCTTCGCTGCTTATTCTTTCTGCGTTAATTCTCTCATTTATAATGAATGCGGATCCAATACTTCTTGTAAAAGAATATAATAAATATTCAATCCGGGGAGAACCGAGCATAGAAGCAAAAGAATCAACAGAAGTAAAAGATATAAAACCGCTTGATTATGAGTATGCAACTAACTGGTCATTTTCTCCCGGAGAAATGATCACTTTTGTAATTCCTTATTATTACGGCTTTGGAACTGTAGAAATGGAAAAAGGAAAAACAGCAAATTTATACTGGGGACAGATGCCATTTACAGATTCTCCGGTTTATTTCGGAGTTATTACTTTAGTACTTGCTATTATTGGAATAATAATGAACTTTAGAAAAAATATTTCAGTAATTGCATTTACTTTTATAGCACTATTTTTCTTACTATTATCTTTTGGGAGAACTTTCCCGGTATTATATAATTTATTCTACTATCATGTACCGTTTTTTAGCAGTTTCCGCGCTCCGGTTATGATACATTATTATATGGATTTTACCTTTACGATTTTAGCTTGCTATGGTCTTAAATCTATTTATAATAGCATAAAAGAAGTTAACTCAGAAAAACTTCTTAAAATTACAAGCTATGTAATTCTTTCAATATCCATTATAATTTTTCTGGGAGCAATCGCAGGATGTGAAAGTTCTTATAGTAAAACTATTGCCAGTAGTCCTTTAGTTGAAAAAATAAAACAACAACCGGGAGTAACGCAGGAGCAAATATCTCAATACACAAAATATATTGCAACTTATGCATATAAGAATTTAATAAATGATATGTTATTACGTTCTATATTAGTTATTGTTGCAATAGTATCAATTATCTTAATGTTAAGAAATATAATAAGTAGAACCTTACTTTTAATTATTTTTATAATTTTAGGAACTTTTGACATAATCAATATAAGTTCTACAACGTTACACTGGAACAAAAAATCAGAACAAAAATCGGAAATACAAGAAACTGATTATACTAAATGGCTCTTAAATAAAGAGCCTCAAACATATGAATTTAGAATTGCTCAGTTAAATAATGGTAGATTGATTTATTCAAATTTATTAGCATATCACAGGTTACATCTGTTTAACGGTTATCATGGAGCAAAATTAAGAATTTATCAGGACGCAATTGATGTAGCGGGAGATAATAATCCATTTTTATTAGGTTTATGTAATGTAAAATATATAATTTCAGACAAACCACTATTTGACACAAATTACATTGAAAGATATAAAGGTTCTGCGATAGTATATGAAAACATGTTATTCATGCCAAGAGCGTTTTTTGTTGAGGAATATAAGATTGAGAAACCATTACAGATTTTATATAATATAAGAGATGCTAATTTTAATCCACTTAAAACGGCATTTCTTGAAAAGGATTTAAATATAAAAATTGATAAACCTGACTCGACTGTTAATATTAAAATAACAAAGTTTGAAAATCATAACATTACTTACGAAGTATCAGCAAATGGAAATAATCTTCTCGTGTTCAACGAAATGTATTATCCCCCTGATTGGAAAGCGTATATAGATGGTAACGAAACAGAAATTTATAAAGCTAACTATTTACAGAGAGCAATTACAGTTCCTCAAGGTAAGCATACTATAGAATTGAAATATTATTCCAAGACTTACGAAGAAAGTAAGAAAATAAGTTTATTTGCAAATATTTTTGTGTTGCTATTATTGATTGGAAGCTCGGCAGGATTTTATTGGAAGTCACGTAAAAAAAATATTTAGAACTCCAATAATATTTAATATTAAAGAGAGAAGCATAATTGTAAAAATAAAAATTGTGCTATGTCAGCTATTATAATATCACTTCTTGCAGCAATTATTCCAATGTTCACATATCTATTAATCGTCTGGTTAATGGATAAAAACGAGAGAGAACCTTATGGTTTAGTTTTGGTAAATTTTTTCTGGGGAGCATTTGGTGCTATAATACTTACATTACTTTTCAATCCGCTTTTTAAGTCAATATTGAATATAATTATTCCGATATCTCAGTACTCATATACAAGATTTTCAGATTTATCAGGGACAATAATTATCGCTCCTGTATTAGAAGAATTTACAAAGGGAATATTTTTATTTTTCTTCTCTTTTAGCAAAAATTTTGATGGGGTTGTAGATGGACTTGTCTACGGAGCGGCAATAGGACTTGGTTTCGGAATGACAGAAAATTTTCTATATTTCATTACTGCCAGAGAGCAGTTTTTTCTGCTTATAATAATTAGAACATTATTTTCTGCTCTCCTTCACGCAACATCACAAGCAACGCTGGGTATTTTTATAGGATATTCAAAGTTTAAACCTTTATCTGCTAAATTAGTATTGATTCCTATTGGATACATTACAGCTGTATTTATACATTTTATATGGAATTTTAGCGTTAGTTATAGTGAGTTAACAATATTAGGTTTTATGTTTATGTTCTTCTACATACTAATTACAATTATAATTTTTAAAATTGCAGTAAAATTAGAAGGACAAATTATATATAAGGAATTAATAGAAGAAGCAGAAAATGGAGTATTACCTCCGGAGCATTTAAAATATCTTCCTTACGTATTTTTAAGAAAAAGAGCAGGCTGGTTTCCAGAAGAAAGAAAAAGGAAGGAATATATCAAATCAACTGTTTTATTAGCACTCAGAAAATCTCAGTTACAAAATGTTCCTGAAAAGAAACGAAATATCTATCTGAATGATATAGTTTATTTAAGAACAAAAATATCGGTATTATTGAACAAATAGCATAATGAAATTTATTTTCCCTTAAGAATATACCTGAAATTTAAAATCATTTATAAATTTAAAGATCTTTATTTTTTTAAAACTATAGTATCATTAAGCTTTATTGACTTTTTTAGTAAATGCTATTTAAATAACTTTAATAAATGAACTTATCAAAGTTTGAATCTTACAGATAAAGTAATAAAAAATACATTATATAATTTCCTATCACAGTTCGCTGCTTTTTTATCACCTCTTATACTCACCCCTTTTATTATTGGTAAAATTGGAGAGCAAAATTTTGGGATTTATGCAATAATTTTAGGTTTTACCGGTACTCTTGGCTTAATGGATTTTAGTTTATCCACATCTTTTGTTAAGTTTATTTCAGAATACTATAACCAGAAAAAATATAAAGAGCTAAATGAGGTAATAAATACAGGATTTTGTTTCTATTTTTGTTTCTCACTTATTGTGTTAATTGCAGGATATATATTTTCTATTCCTTTACTCAGAATTATAAATATTCCTGAAGATTTATTTGCCTCCGGAATAACTGCATTTAGAATTTCGCTGTTTGCTTTTTTCATAACAAACGTTTTTATAATATTCACATCTATTTTGATAAGTCTGCAGAGAATGTATATTGTAAGTATTATTTCCTTCATCTCTACTTTGGTTAATATACTTTTAATTATGATTTTTCTTTTGCTTGGATTTGGACTCGTTGGTTTGTTGTGGAGTCAGTTTATAACCGCATGTATTTTATCCTTTGTCCCTATTTATTTTTCTTTTAAACATTTACCCCAAATGAAGTTTGGAATAAAATACACTGGAACAAATGCTTTCAAAAATATGGGGAAATTTGGATTACAAATGCAACTTTCTAAACTTGCAACTTTCGCTTCTGAAAAGTATGATGAAATATTACTTGGGATTTACTCATCGCTTTATAATGTTACCTATTATAATATCGCTGTAAAATTAGGAAAATTTAGCAGGTTTGCACCAATGCAAGTGGTAAATCAGGTTGCACCAGTTGCAGCTGAGTTAAATGCTAAAAATGAAATTAATAAACTCAAAAAATTATTTAGTGATATAAGTAAATATTTAACTTTAGTTGCTCTTCCGATTGTGATTTATGTATTTACATTTGCTGATTTGTTAATTTTTACATGGATGGGTACTGAATATCCAACCGCTGTTCATATTACGAGGGTCTTAATAATCGGACAAGCAATAAATCTGATTTTTTCCGCACCGGGAAATTCAATCACACCCAATATAGGAAAACCTAAGTATCAAATGTTTGAAGGATTAATACACTTAGGGGTTAATCTGATTGTAAGTTTTATTCTGATTATCAATTTTGGAGTATTAGGAGCTGCTTATGGTAATGCTTTTGCAACGGTAATATCGTCATTATATGTTTTCTATGTATCTTCCTCATATTTTAAAACTTCATTAAGTACAATATTAAGTAAAATATACATAAAACCTACAATTTCAGTAATTATTTCTTCAATACTTTCGTTTATCGTTTTTTCCAATATCAAAAATACAATTATAATAAATAATAGAATAAATGGTCTTTATATGATTTTGATTACTGGGTCTATATTTATTTTCTTTTACATATTAATTATACTACTCACAGGCTTTTTGGATAACTACGATAAATTTTTAATATATAAAACTCTCGGAAAATTTATTCCTAAATCAATAAAAAATAAATACAAACAAGATAAAACATATACATATAACAATGAATTGTTGAGCTTTTTTGTTGTAACACATAATCGTTTAGAAATGCTTAAAACTTGCATTACTTCTCTATTGAAAAGCATTGAAGGTTTGAACTATGAGTTAATAATTTGGGATAATAATTCTACTGATGGTACAAAAGAATATCTGGGAAATTTATCTCTAACTAATAAAAAAATCAGGGTTATTCTTCACGATAAAAATGCGGGTACTAATGGTAAAGCTTATGCTGCTGAACAATGTAAAGGCGATTATATCTTTGGTATAGATGATGATGTGTTAGATTTTCCTGAAAATTGGGCTATTGAAATGTTGACTGCATATAATTGTATTCCCTTTATGGGTTATCTGGCAACAGATGTAGTTCAAAATGAATTCACTAACGGAGCCAAAGCTTCTCCAGAACTTTATCAAAAGCAAAGCTATTTAAATGGGAAATACAATTTACTTATCGGACCAACCGGCGGTTGGTGTTTTCTTATATCGAGAGAAGTTTACAACGAAATCGGAAAATTCTTAATATTGAATGACAGGGTATTCTTTTTTGAAGATGGAGATTATGGGATAAGAGCTATGGGAAAAGGTCTAAAAGTTGGTATTCTTGAAGGATTAAAAGTATTTCATGCTACGGGCGATTATTACAATAAAAGGTATAGACAAATTTTGCAGGGAAAATATCAAAGTATAAAAATAAACCTCCCATTTAAATATAGGTTGGTTAGAAAATTAAAAACAATTTTTTCTTTTAAAAAATATTTCAGAAAAATTATTGATGCTTCAATAAAGTCAAGTTAAAGTCAAAACTTTGATTTCGAAAAATCAATATATTGTATCTATATTAATCGTAAATTTCAATACCGGCGAGATTCTTAAGAAATGTATTAGCTCTATTTTTAACTGTGAGAAAAGTATCTCATTTGAAATAATTATAGTTGATCAAAATTCTTCGGATAATTCAAAAGATATTATATTTTTTCTTTCTAAAGAATATAATAATATAAAATATATATTTAATGATACTAATACGGGTTTTTCTAAAGGAATTAATACAGCATACGAAATAGCAACGGGTGAATTCTTGCTAATACTAAATCCGGATATAATATTTACAAAACCGGTTTTAGAGAATTTAATTTTTCAATTAAAAAAAAATTCAGCCGGTGCTATATCTCCGTTACTTAAAGGAAATGATGGTAATATTCAATACGAATACTATCAGAAATATCCATCTATACTTCAGTTTTTTTTATTTCATTCATTTCTGACAAAAGTTTTTGGGAAAATTAAATTTCTAATAAAAAAATATCATTATGACGAAAATATTCTAAAAAACAAAAAGGGACTGGCTAAAGTCCCGCAATTACCTTGCGCTTTTTTCTTAGTTCCAACAAATATCTTTAAAAAATTTGGTAAAATGAACGAAAATTATTTTATATTTTTTGAGGATATGGATATATCTTTCAAAATCAATAAAAATTATCCTCTTTATGTAGATTGTGAGAGCGAAGTTATGCACATAGGGGGAGCAAGTTTTAATATGGATTCTAACCCTAAAATTTATGGGAATTATATGCTAAGTTACATAATTTTTTTTGAACAAAATTATAATTTTGTTTCTACTTTTTTCCTTAAGTTATTTACTTTAATTAATTCATTATGCATATTGTTTATTGAAAAGTTAAAACAACTGTTTAAAATACAAAACAAATTCAGATTTGAAAAACATAAATTTTTTATTAAATTGTTAATTAACCATATAGTAAATCATTGATACAAATAGTTATTCCAAATTATAACGGGAAAGAACACATTAGAGAATGTCTTGATTCATTAAGAAATCAAACAGAGAAAAATTTTTCTATAACTGTCATAGATAATGCTTCTCAAGATGGTTCCGATACTATTATTGAAAAAGAATACCCGGAGGTAAATCTGATACGTTTACCAAATAATCAAGGATTCGCAAAAGCAATTAACTATGGTATAATAGAAGCTCTGAAAAAACCTGAAATAAAATACATTATTTTATTAAATAATGATGTAAAGTGTGATTCTGAGTTTGTAGCAGAAATGATAAGAGGGTTTATCACTGATGATACAGGAAGCGTAGCTGCTAAAATGTTAAACTATTATGATAACACATTAATTGATGCAGCAGGAGATTATATAAACTGGAAAGGGGCACCAACTGCAAGAGGGCATGGATTAAAAGATTCCGAGGAATTTAATAAACAAACATTTATATTTTCTGCATGCGCAGGAGCAGCAGCATATAGACGTGAAGCTTTTGAAAAAGCAGGTTTATTTGATGAAGATTTTTATGCTTACTTTGAAGATGTTGACTTTGGTTTTAGGCTACAATTAATAAATTACAAGTGCAATTATAATCCAAAAGCTATCTGCTATCATAAAAGAGAGGCAACCTTTTCTAAAATGAAAGGATTAATAACAAAACTATGTGAAAAAAATTCAATAGCTCTAAGATTAAAAAATTATCCTTTTATTTTATTATTAAGACTTCAGTTAATATTTTCAATATCAAGATTGATAAGGTATTACAGATTAATAAGAAAAGAGTCCTTCAGAACATTTTTATATGCTCTTGAAGGATATTTTCTTGGGTTATGCGAAATTCCAAAGACTATCAAAAAAAGGAAAATAATTCAAAAAAAAAGAAAAATAACAATTTCTGAATTATGCAAGTTATTGAAAACCTACAGATAACTAAATCAAATTTTATTAATTCATTTAAAATAGGTTTTGAAATCCAAATTAAAAAAATTCGCTCAGAAAAAAGTAATTTATCAACACTAATGAATTCACCTTCAAATAAAATCATAAAATAGCATAAATAAATTAATGATTTCATTTATCATTGTTAATTACAAGAGTGCCAATTATTTAGAAGATTGTCTAACTTCTATATTTAAAATAGTATCTTCAACTCCATACGAAATTATCATAGTTAATAACTCACCAGAAGAAAATCTAAATAAATTAAAAAATGAAAAACAAAAAATAATTATCATTGAAAGTAAAAATATTGGTTATTCTACGGGATGTAATATCGGGGCTAAGAATTCTAACGGGGAATATCTTTTTTTCCTAAATCCAGATACTATATTGTTAAATGACTTTTTTAGTGATTTATTTCAATATTTTAAGAATCTGGAATATGGAGCAATTGGATTTAAGTTATTAGATCGAAATAAACAATTTCAGATTTCTTTCGGCAAATTTCCATCGATAGTTGGAGAAATAAAAAACAAAAGTATCAAAAATGCTTTCAGAAAGCGAAACCAAAAAATTATAACAAAACTTGAATCGAAATATATTAATCCTTCACCTGTAGATTGGGTATCAGGCGCAGCCTTTTTCATAAAAAAAGCAACTTTTGAAATGGTAGGAGGATTTGATGAAAGATTTTTTCTGTATTATGAAGATGCTGATTTATGTATGAGAATTTCAAAATCTGGATTTCCAAATTATTTTTTCCCTCCTGGTAATATAATACATTTTGAGGCAGAAAATATTAGAACTGAATTTTCGTATATATATATACATGCAAAGAAATCACAGTTACTATATTACAAGCTACATAATGGAATATTTCAAACAATTTTGTTGAGAATTTATTTATCTTTAAAGTTCGGCATAAAATTTCTACTTTCTTTTAAAAAAACTTACTTAACATTATTTTTGCTTGCTATAGGTTTAAAGAATGATTGACAAACAAAAAGTAAGGAAAATTGCAGTTGTTAAACTCTGTTGCTTTGGAGATATTGTATTTATTACCCCATTAATTAAAAATTTAAGATATAACTTTCCCACTGCTGAGATTACTCTAATTTCTGCAGGATGGATAGAAAACATAATAAAATTTATTCCTGATATTGACAGAAACATTACTTTTGAATATCCGAATGATTCTTCTATATTAAAAAAAATTTCTTACGGAATAAATTTCATTAAGACTTTAAGGAAAGAAAAATTTGATATGGCAGTCTTAGGACATAGGACAAGTTATTTCGGGCTTGCATTATTTTTAGCAAAAATAAAATACCGGTTAGGTTTTAATACTACAAGATTTATAAATTATAAAGCAAATTTTTTAGAAAATACACATGAAGCTAAAAGATACCTTGAAATTTTAAAAAATTTCGGATTAGAAATTAAATATGAAAATACTGAATTAAAACTACCAAAATTATATAAATCAGACTCTGAAAAATTTACAATCGGGATATTTCCCTTTGGTGGAGTTAATCCCGGAACAGAAATGGAAATTAAAAGATGGGAGTTAATAAAATACATTCATCTTATAAATAAGATTAAAGAAAATTTCAAAGATATAAAAATATTATTATTTGAAGGCGTAACTAAAGATGAAAAATTTGAAAATGTAACTATACCTTCCAATGTTATCATAACTAAAATTAATTTTGATTACATAGCTAATTGTAATATCTTTATTTCTGGAGATACTGGCCCACTTCATATAGCCTCAGCTTTAGGAATATCTACACTGGGGATATTTGGTCCCACAAACCCTGAACAGTTTGCTCCAATTAATCATACGGCAGAAAGAAGAAAAGTTTTACACAGATATATTTGGAGGAAATTATATTGTAGTCCATGCTATACATCTAAAACTGCAATTGATAAAAAGAATAAGAAATACTGGCAAGGGAACAATTTTATTTGCTATAGAGGAACAAATGAATGTATTAAAAGCATTGAAGTAGAGGAGGTTTTTTTTGAATTGAAAAAAATTATTGAATTTTTGAGGTTAAAGTAATATGAAAAAATATGGGATATTTGGAGGAACATTTGACCCTCCGCATATAGCACATCTTATTCATGCAGAACTTGTAAGAAACAAAATGCGGCTTGATAAAATTATTTTTGTTCCTTCCGGCAATCCACCACTCAAACGAAAATCTTCAGTATTAGAATCAAATCACAGATATAATATGGCAAAACTATGCTTTAGTAGTAATAAAAATTTTGTGGTGGATGATATAGAACTCAAAAACACATATCAGAAAACTTATACGATAGATACATTAAAAAAACTTAATACAAAGTATAAAAATCAAAATGTTATATTTTACTTTATTATCGGAACTGATAATTTCATAGAATTACCGAAGTGGAAGGACACTTATGAAATATTTTCAATGTGCAAAGTTATTGTTATCAATAGGCCACCTTATAAATTTGAAGATGGTCCAGATGAATTTAAAAGAAAAGTAATCAGAGTTAAAGTCCCCAATTTAGATATATCTTCAACTGTAATAAGAAAAATGGTTAAAAAAGGACAGTCAATTAAATATTTAGTAACTGAAAAGGTAGAAAAATATATAATTCAAAATAATTTATATAAAATTTATTAAAATATATGGAAATAAAAGACAATCAAAATTTACAACACAACCAGCAAACTTCAGATATATCATTACTTGATATAATAACTGGTATATTTATTTCCCCGAAACAAACTTTTGATTCCGTGAAAAATATCAGGAAAAAACATTTATGGATAGTTCCTTTTATTATAATAATTATTCTAGGAATATTAACAACCTTTCTTTTCAATAACGATAATGAACTTACTTCAGAAAGTAAAACACTGCAAAAAGAATATTTACAGAAAATGATTGACAATATTGAAAAGAAAGAGAAAAATAATGAAATACCATCAGAACAGGCAGCCAAGATAAAAGAAGACCTTCAAAAAAATATTGATAATGCAACCGGGGAAACAGGATACATAGGTATTCACATTGGAAATGTAATTTATATTTTATTCTTAAGCCTTGTCATTTTAATATCAACAAAAATATTAAAAGGACAGATAACTTACTTAAATATTATAAATATAATAGTATTATCAATGTTAATTTTGTGCGTCGGGGACCTGATAAATGTTATTGCTTCAATACTTTTAGGTTATAATACAAATATTGGATTAAATATCTTTCTAAAACCACCAATAGTACCTTTTTATACTACTGTATTTTTTGGGGCAATTGATTTATTTGATGTCTGGTTTCTTGTGGTATTATCTATTGGTATTTCAAAAATTGCAAATTTAAAATTTACAACATTATTTTTAATTTTAATCGTTGTAAGAGTAATTATTGCTTTAGCTCTATCATTCACTACATTGTTACCCGATATTATTTTTGGATAAAAAGTTATAATTTCCATAACTCTTTATATCTAAAGCATGATATCAGATGGTCGTTTACCATTCCTGTTGCCTGCATAAATGCATAACATATAGTACTACCAACAAATTTGAAACCTCTTTTCTTTAATTCATCACTCATTAAATCAGATTGCTTTGTTTTTGTTGGAATCTCATTTAAATTTACCCATTTATTATGTATTGTTTCTCCATCAACAAACCTCCAGATAAATTTATCAAAAGTTCCGAATCTGTCTTTTATATCAAGAAAAGCTTTAGCATTATTAATAACTGATAATATTTTTAGTTTATTTCTGATTATTAATGGATTTTTCAGGAGTTGATTTATTTTGTCGGATTTATACTCAACAATAATTTTAGGGTTAAAATTATCAAATGCTTCCCTTAAAGCATTTCTTTTTTTGAGAATTATACTCCAACTTAATCCTGCCTGAAATGTATCAAGGGTTATGAATTCAAAAAGTTTCATATCGTTATGAACAGGTACTCCCCACTCTGTATCATGATACAATATCATTTCTAAAGAAGATAAGCACCACCCACATCTAATTAATTTCTTTTTCATAAAAAATTATTCTAACAATAAATTAACAAGAAAAATTTTATTTTAAAAGTTTTTATACTTTATCAAAATATAAAATTATCTATATTTAATTTATTAATAATTACAAAAAATAAAAATATGAAAAAAATAATTTTAATCTTTGCATTTTTATTTATCCCGCTTTCTTTATTTTCTCAGGTTGTAAAAGAGGAAATCATCTTAAAATCAGAAGAAGATTCCATTAATATTTATAATTTTCTTTATAATGAAGAAACTAAAACCTATATTTATCTTAATTATGACGAAAGTGGGAAATATTACATAACAAGTAATAAGGGAAATTCAAGAAGATATGATTACCTTTCAACTTATGATGCTAAATTCGATAAGAAAGGAAATTATTACATAATTGGTTACAAAAATGACCAAATAACCAATAAATCAACATATTACTTCCTAATCAATGGGATAGAGAACGGAGAATTTGATTTTATCAATTACCCGATATCTAAATATGAAGATATGATTTATTTTGTAGCTCAAAAAGATTCACTATATTTATTAGTAAGTTACGATACTGAAAAGAACAGATTTACTTATGGGAAACAATACACTAATATTTACTTACCAAAGATAGATGAAAAATACATTTGGGAACCATATTATGAACTTGGAATTACTAAAAAAGGTGAACCTTATTACATAGCGGATGATGGTAAAAATGTTTTTCTTGTAATTGGAAATAAAGAACAGCAAAAGCACAAAGGTATAAGAGACTATACTACTTATGAAGACTTAAAAGGCAATATATGTTATAACGCTATAGATGCTGAGGGTGAAAATCAATACGGTTATTTAGTCCAGGGTAAAAAAATCTATAAATCATTCAAGGCAACTTTAAACCCAATAATTTTTAAACCAGATAATACTCCTGTATATAAAGGTTCAAATGATGAATATAATGAATTTTATTCACAATTTATTATTGAAGGAGAAACGCCCGGTAAAATTTACAATGGATATATTTACGACCTCACTTTAACTCCAAATGGCAAAATTGCTTATATTGCAACTGATTCAACCCAAAATGGAGAATATTATTCCCGAATTGTAATAGATGGTAAAGAGAATAAAAAATATGAATATGTGAATAATTTAAAATTCTTAAAAGATGACACCCCTGTTTATTCCGCAAAAAAAGATAATCAGGAGATTCTTATTATAGGAAATAAAGAAAATTATTATAACTATAGTTCTATATTAAATATTACTATTTCTCCAAAAGGTGAAGTGGCAATTTTAGGGTATAAATATCCTGAAGACAATTCAAATGATGTAATAGAATATTATGTTCACATAGGGGATAAAAAATATGGACCATATGTAAATTACCCCTATGCATATATGGAAGGTAGTCAGGATTTTATATTCTTCAATGACAAAGGAAATTTTGCTTTTATCATCATAAATGATAATGATGAATATAATATTATTTCTGATTACTTTAAAAGTGATGATTATAATTCGATATGGTTATTGGATTCGTACAAAAATGATTTTTACTATTTAGCAAACAAAAGAACAACAGGGGACAAGGATTCTTACTGCGTATATAAAAATGGAAAAAAAGTAAGCGATTCTTATGATGATATCTCAAATTATACACTTGATAAAGAAAAAGGAACATTGACATTTTTGGGATTAAAAGAAAATACAGCTTATTATGTTAAAATAAAACTTTAGAAAATTTTTCTAATTTATTTAGAGAATAAAATATTTTTTATATATTATATTATATCCAACTAATTTGTTTATTTGAGTTTTAAAATTTACAAATCATCAGCTGGAAGTGGAAAGACTCATTCTTTAGCGGTAGAATATATATTACTCTGCTTTCAAAATGCTTCATATTTTAATAATATTTTAGCTGTTACCTTCACAAACAAGGCAACAGAAGAAATGAAGCAGAGAATAATTGACTATCTTTATAACATTTCTAATTCCCGTAATCAAAATGATAATAAAATCTCAAATATCGTTAAAACTATAGCAGAAAAGACGGGATTAGAAATTAATACAATTCAGAAAAAAGCAAATAAAATTTTAAAAAACATACTTTACAATTATTCGAATTTCTCAGTAAGTACGATTGATTCATTTTTTTCAAGAATTTTGCGTTCATTTTCAAAGGAACTTGGTTTACAAGGCAGTTATGAAATTGAGCTTGATGAGAATAAAGTGCTGGATGACATAATCAAAAACTTATGGAGAAAAACGGCTGAAGATGAAATTTTATCTGAATATCTTGAAAAATTTTTATATTATAATTTATCTGAAGGAAAAACTTATAATTTAGACTCACCACTCAAAAATTTTGGACGTGAAATATTCAGGGATAGATATTGGGAAAAAAAACTCATAAATATGAATTATTATGATGAAAATAAAGATAAATTCAAAGAGTTTATTAATGAATTAGAAAAGAAACTAAAAGAGACTGAAACATACATAAATAATAAAATTGATGAATTAAAAAATTTATTAGAAGAATATAATCTCAGTGCTGATGATTTTTTTGGTAAATCCCGTAGTATCCCTTCAAAGTTGTTAAAGCTAAGAGAAAAAAATGGTATAGAAAAGTTAGAAATTAACATAAGCGAAAATGATAAATGGTGCACAAAAGATTCAACCCCAAAAAATAATATCATAAAATGTTTAGAAGAAAAGTTGAGTAATATAGTAAAGGATTTAATTTCGTACATAGATAATAAATATCCTGAATATGTTACCACAAAAATTATAAATGATAACATTTTTGTTTTCGGGATATTTACTGATTTAATTAATATAGTAAAAGATTATGAAAATGAGAAAAATACAATATTGTCGAGTAATATAACCAGAAGGTTGAGATCACTCATAACAGATAACAGTCCATCTTTTATTTTTGAAAAAATAGGCAGTAATTTTTGCAATTTTTTAATTGATGAATTTCAAGATACATCAACTTTTCAATGGCAAATTTTTAAACCCCTGATATTAGAATCCTTATCCCACAATCACTTATCACTTGTGGTGGGAGACCCAAAACAGACAATCTATAGATGGCGTGAGGGTAATATGAGTTTAATACTTAAGGATATTTATAATGATTTATACAAATATAAGGATAATATTGAAGAAATACCCCTTGATATTAACTTCCGTAGTTATAAGAATATTGTTGAGTTTAATAATCAATTCTTTAATGATATACTAAAGGATACAAGTTATAATGTTATTTCAAATAATGGTAATGATATATACGAAAAAACCTATAAATACTTCAAACAAAAATCTTCAGCTCAAAATAAAAATAACGAAGGATATGTAAACATTACAATAATTGAAAGAAATACAAATACTAACGACTTAAAAATTGCTGAAGAAACGCAGGGTAATAAAAAAACTGATGATATAAATGATATTATTTTAGACAGGTTGAAAATTATTATATCTGAAGTTTTAAACAGAGGTTATAAAAAATCAGATATAACAATTCTTGTTCGTAAGATTAAAGAGGGCAAAGAAATAGCAAAAGCAATCCTTGACCTTGGTTGCGATATAATCTCTCCAAATTCCCTGAGCATTTTGAGTTCTCCAAAAGTGAATTTTATTATTAATTTGCTAAAATTTATAGTAAACCAGAAGGACTTTTTATCAATTGGTGAGTTATTAAATAACAAATTAAACTACTTATCTCAAAACGGTAGGGAAAATAATGAAATATTTTCTGCTTGTTCAGATTTGCAAGAAAACGGAGAAAATATAACTGACAATATTTTATGGAATATACTTCCGGGTGAATTTAAAAATGAGGAAGATTTGCATTTTATTTCCTCATCTATGTATAATTATAATGTTTATGAATTAGTTGAAAACCTAATAAGAATTTTTCAGTTTGATAATATAGCAGATTTATATATTATAAAGTTTCTAAATACTGTTAAAGAGTACTGCAAAAATAATTCTTCAGATGTAAAGAGTTTTCTAAATTGGTTTAGCACAATAATTGAAGCTGATAATGATAATTTTCTTGCAATATCAGCACCGGAAAATAAAGATGCAATAAAAATTAGCACAATACATAAATTCAAAGGTCTTCAGAACAAAGTAATAATAATTCCATTCGCAAACTGGGATATTCAATTAAAAGGTAATAGAGATATAATATGGGTTTCTTCTGATAAAGAACCTTTTAATCAATTTCCCGCTTTTCCGGTATATGCAAAAAAAATTATTGAAAATTCTTACTTCTCAGAAGATTATAAGCTGGAAATTGATTTAACACTTATCGACAATTTAAATTTACTATATGTAGCACTAACAAGAGCTGAGGAGGCATTATATATCATAACATCAGAACGACGTGGCAATTCCATATTTGAAATAATAAAAGCAAAGTACGATAAACTAAAAGTTATACCAAATTGTATAGAAGAAACATTCAATAAGGAACAATTTAATATTAAATGTTTATCTATAGGTGAATTGCCAACTAAAGAAACTAAAAATGTATTTCAGGAAAAAATTGAATTTATAGATTCTGAAAAAATAACTTCATCGCAATGGTATAGAAATATTATTATAAAAATGGCGGATATAGAAAATAAGCCATGGGACCAAAATTATAAAAAAATACAGTTAGGAACTAAAATCCACAAAATCCTTTCACAAATAGAAACACCAAAAGATATAAGTGATATTATCAATAAAGAATTAATTAGGGGAAATATTGATGAAAATGAAGTTGAATTAATAAATGAAAAATTAACTAAGCTTTTCTCCAATAAAGAATTCATATCTTTATTTAATAAAGATTGGGAAAGTAAAGCAGAAGTAGAAATAATAACTCCAAACGAGGGAATAGTAAGGCCAGACAGAGTTTTAATTAAAGATAAAGAAGTTCAAATAATTGATTTTAAGATAGGTAAAGAGAATAAAGAACATATTACCCAAATAAATAAATATTCTAAGATACTTACAGATTTAGGTTATAATGTTATAGGCAAGTTTATTGTATATATATCTGATGAAATTGAAATTATGAATTTGTGATTAAATTTTTTATTAATTTATAATGGATAGTTTTTTAAACGAAATAGTAAACATAATTTCCAATAAGTACAAAGATTATCAGAATATTACAATCGTATTCCCATCAAGAAGAGCCGGTTTATATTTTAAAAATTATATCTCAAAAATAATTCAGTATCCATGCTGGGGATTTGAGATTTTAAGTTTAACAGACTTTATGTCAAAATATTCTGATCTGGAAATTAAAGAATCCTCTGTTCTTATCTGGGAATTATACGATATCTATAAAAAATACTTTCCTGCTGAGACTCCTGATAGCTTCCTGTATTGGGGAAATATAATAATTAATGATTTTGATATTATAGATAAATATTTAGTCGAAGATACTAAAATTTTTAAAGCAATAAGAGATTGGAAGGAAATTGAAGAGATGTTCCCTACTGAACTTCCGGAAGAATATGAAACTTTCTGGAAATCTATAAAAGATTTTAACTCCGTTCAGAAAGAATCTTTCTTAAAAACCTGGGAAGTTCTTGGGAAAATATATAAAGATTTTACAACAATATTAAAATCAAAAAAAATTGCTTATGAAGGACTTGCTTTTCGTGAATTATATAATTCATTAATTTCAGGGACAAAAATAAACAGAGAAAAAATAATTTTTGCAGGGTTTTATTCATTTTCTAAATCAGAAGAAGAAATTATTTCCTACTTATTAAAGAATAGTAATGCAGAACTATATTTTGATTTAGATAATTATTATCTGGAGGATAATGATAATGAAGCCGGAAAATCATTAAGAAAATCAATTAATAAATTTAAGTATGTAATTGAAAAGAATAAATTAGAACAAAAAGATTATATTTTCCTGATTGATTCAAAAAGTTTAATCAATGAGAATAAAAAGATTAATATAATAGGTGCGCCACTGCAAGCAGGAATGGCCAAAGTACTTGGTAATTTATTGTCAGACTTAATAAAAAATGATAATGAAAATATTTTATATGAAAATTTAAATAACACCGCAATAATTTTACCAGATGAATCCATTCTTCTGCAAGTTCTGTACTCCATCCCGGAGGAAATTAAAGATTTCAATGTTACAGTCGGTTTTCCCTTTAAAGATACATCTCTATATTCTCTATTGTTGCTAATTCAGGATTTACATAACAATTCGATTAAAAAAGACGATAAAATCTTATTTCATTATTCAGATATAGAACGAATCCTGTTACATCCATATATAAGATTTTCAGATATTGCAATTGTATTCAGAATTCTAAATACTATTTACAATAAAAATATTGTTTATACATCCCTATTATATAGTGAAGAGTTTAAGGCAATTTTTGATAATATTAATGATGATTCTATAGAAATAATTAAAAAAGTATTTACCGGTTTAGGAGAAAATACAATAGAAATCTATAATTATTTAAAAAATATAATATTGTCTATTGCTAAAAGGATTGAGAACTCTAAAGATGAGTATTACAAAAAGTTTCAGTTTGAATACCTTTATTATTTCTATAATGAATTAGAAAAGTTATTTAAATTAATTTCAAAGTATAATATTAATCTTAGTATAAATAATGCCTTTAAAGTAATTATGACGATTTGCGGAAAAATGCATATACCCTTTACAGGTGAACCTATAAAGGGCTTACAAATAATGGGAATTTTTGAATCAAGAAATCTTGATTTTGAAAATGTTTATATCTTATCCTTAAACGAAGGTGTGTTTCCCTCTAGTGGTTATGAAAACAGTTTTATTCCATATAATCTGAGGAAGGCATTCGGTTTACCAACCTATGAAGATAAATCTGCAATTGAAGCATATTTATTCTACAGATTATTACAAAGAGCAAAAAATGTAAATTTGTTATATGACACGGAAATTAATAACAATATAAAGGGCAAAAGTAGATATATTTATCAAATTGAAAAAGATATTTTTAAATCACATAAAGGTTTAAATAATAAAATATTTTCATTCAAATTACCATATACAAAACCAATAAAAATAGAAATTAAAAAGACTGAAGATTTAATACAAACCTCAATGAATTTTCCTCACTTATCTCCTTCTGCAATAATTACATATATTGAATGTAAGCTTAAATTTTATTTTGAAAGAATTATAAATCTTGAAGAAATAAAAACTCCTGCAGAAACATTAGATGAAGTAACCATAGGAAGTATATTTCATAAAATAATGGAACTTATTTACAAAGATTATATCGGTAAGACTATATCAAAAAAAATAATTGAAAAACTGAAAGGCGATTTCGATACATTATATGAAGATTTATTTTATGAAGCTATCGACAAAATATCATATGAGAGAAAAACGAATATTAATTTCGAACATTCTGAGAAAAATAAGTTTTTAAAATATGTAATAAAAGATTTCGTGAAAAATGCATTAGAAGCAGATAAAAATTTTGAAGCTCCAATAGAAATATATGCATTAGAAGCAAAAGCTGAAGCACCAATTGATATTAAAATATCAAATGCAATTAGTAAAAGAATAATACTTAAAGGCATAATTGACAGAATTGATAAAATAGATAATAAATTCAGAATTGTTGATTATAAAACGGGTTATAGTCACTTTTTAAATCTTTCTGCTAACAACAAAGATGTGTTTTTTGAAAAGATTTTTTCCGATACTAAATATAAAGATACTTTTCAAATTTTCTTTTATTTATACATTTCTTTATCAAAGCTGAATGAAAATGATTTTACCGGAGCAATATTATATCCAAAAGAAAAGAAAAGTAAATATGCAGAAATTGAGAAAATTACCAGAAATGATCTTCTTACCTTTGAAGAATATTTAATTAAATTACTTAACGAAATCTATAATTTAGAAATCCCGTTTTCACAGACAGAGGATGAAACTAAGTGTGAATACTGTCCATACAAACATTTATGTTACAGATAAATGAATTTTTTCATTTTTTAAAATGTTATTAAATTAGACTTAAGAAAATAATTTAAATTTACTAATGAAAATGAAAAAATTAATATTATTAAATTTTGCACTTTTAGTTATAATTTCCTTCTCATGCAAAAAAAATGATGAGCAGGTAAAAAACAGCGAAGAGAATTCAAGCACAAACATAGAATCGTTTACGGGAGACAGTACAGATGTATATGGCCAGGGATATTATACTTATCAGGATTCATTGCAATCATATCATATGGGATATAATGTGGCAAGAGATAGTTCATACAAAAGAAAAAACATAGAAATATTTGAGAATTTGAATTTACTTATCAAAAATAATCCTAAAAACCCAGGACCTTATCTTGATAGAGGAAATCATTTTCAGAATATACACAAATATGAAGAAGCTATACAAGATTATAATAAATATATTGAATTGAATCCCAAGAATCATTCTGCATATTTAAACAGAGGCACAGCATACGAAAGGCTTAAAAAATATGAACTTGCATTAGCGGATTATGATAAAGTAATAGAATTAAAACCAAATGATACAATTGCCTATTTTAATAAAGGAATAGTCTATGATGCAATTAATAATCCTGAAAAAGCAATAGAATCATATACTAAAGTAATTAGCATTGACCCGATGTTAGCAAAAGCTTATTATAACAGAGGTATAGTATATGAAAAGATTAGAGAATATAAGAAAGCATTAGAAGATTTCAAAAAGGCTCTTTCATTAAATCCAAACTATGGAGACCAATTAATAAACAGGATTAAACAACTTGAAAAAAGATAAATTTTTTACTTATATGTAATTTCCCACTCACCATCAGTTTTAATATCTAAAATATAAGCATCATTTTCAGAAACATTAATTAATTCATATCCTTTAAAATCCCCTTTTGTATTGAATATAATTTTTATTAAGGAATCATTTGAATTTTTCAGTGCAACTACGTAATCGCCATCACCTTTATGTGTTGATGTGAAAATTGCTTCACCTTTATTTAAATGAATAATCTGTTTCAAATTACCACTTCCTTTATAAGTGAATCTATATTGAATCTTATTAGAATCAGCTATCTGAGTTATTTCATTATTAGAAGATTTAGTATAAATGTTGGTTGATATATATTTTTCATATATATAATATATCAACGCTAACATTCCAACTGCAAAAAAAATATATGCAAATATTCTTGTTAATAAATTTTTTCTCATCTTGAATTTTTAATAAAAAAACATTAACAATGTTTATAGAGTTCAATTTATATTTTAAATTTAACTAAAATTTGAAAAATCTTCAATTTTATATTTTACATTTAGATTTCTTTTAAAAATTTTTATATAATTTTGAAAAATCAAGGATATAGTATTATCACTATATTAATAGTTTTAAGACTATTTTCAAGGGTATATTGTTTCACCAGTATTTAATATAAATTATTGATATTACATATTTTATTTTTATATCTCTTCGGCATAATAATTGCATTAGTATTAATAAGTAAAAAACAAAAATATATCTAAGAGTTTGATTACAGGTTTCGTCAAATATTGTTATACAATAACACTATCAAAAATCCAGAATCAACAAAATAATAATTTATTAATATAAAATAATGAACCTTTGTTCAATTTATAATGTTAAAGATAGAAACGATAATTAAAAAATGAGAATGATAAAATATCTATTAACGCTACTAATAATTGTAACAAGCAATCAATTATTTTCACAAGATAATGATTCAAACTTAAACATTGCATATAATAAGTTACAAGAAGGAAAAACTTTAGAAGCGATATCAATTTTTGAAAATCATATTGCAAAAAATCCCAATGACACAAGAATATACCTGCAGCTTGCATATGAATATTTAAAAATTAACAATAAGGAAAAAGCAATAAAATATTTTGAGTATGTGCAAAAGAATTCCAAGAACACAGATGAAATTCAGGCTGCGAAAAAACAATTAGAATATATATCTCTAAATTCTGAATCAGGGAAAAAGCATTTCATCGATTTATATTCGTATAGTGTATATGATACATATCAAGAGAATTTTATATCAAATTTAATTTTAAGGTATAATAATCATATTATAGACAGATTATATGGTGGAATATATAGTGATATCTACACAGATACAAGAACTTCGAAAGACTATATTTACAATGACAGATATGTTGAGGTAGGTGGATTTTTAAGATATAATATACTACGTAATTTAAGTATAGAATTAAGGGCTGGATATGTAAGAGAGATTGATTTCAATAAAAATAGTTTCAACTTTAAACCCATTTTAAGTTTCTCTGATAGATTTGGGACTAAAAATTTGAGAGTAAACTTTTTTACTGATGTTTATTCAGCAGCATTGTATGACCACAAATTTGAAAACTTTTTCGGACAGCTTTCACTAAGAGAGGTAGTAAGTTTTAAGGTAAATAAAAGTTCAAATTTTGAAACTTATGTGAGACAGTCAGTATTAGGAGATTCAAAAAAGTTTGATTATAATAATTACCTTGAGTTAGGTGGAGGAGTTGCTTATACATTTAATTCAATTTATTTACCGGCAATTTTTGTGGAAGCAACGAACAAATTTTATTTTCAGGGAAACAGAGAAAACAGTTTCCAGTTTAAAGCAGGTTTATTATTTAACTTTTACAAATTCGTATGGTAGCAGAAATATTACAAATAATAGTTTGGATAATAGCAATAATACTAATAATTAGTGGCTTAGACGATTTCTTCGTTGATATATCTTATTGGATATTCAGAAGAAAATATAAGAAACAATTACCCGAACTTTCAGAAATAAGAGAAGCTAAGGAAACTCCAATTGCACTGGTAATAGGTGCCTGGCAAGAGCACTCAGTCATTGGAAGAACTTTATCCATAGCATTAAATAAAATTCAATATAAAAATTACAGAATTTTTGTTGGTGTTTATCAAAATGATGAAAAGACACAGGAAGAAGTAATGAAGTTTGCAAGTGCTGACCCGAGAGTAATTATGTGTATTAATCCAAAGAATGGACCAACATCAAAGGCAGATAATCTGAATAATATTTTTAATGTGATAAAATATTACGAAAAAGCACACACTGAATTTAGCGTAATACTTATTCATGATTCTGAAGACTTCATTCATCCATATTCACTAAAACTATATAATTATCTAATCTCTTACAAAGGCAACTATGCAGTCCAAATTCCGGTTGTACCGATAAAAAGCAAATTAGGTAAATTATTTCACAGAACTTATTGTGATGCATTTGCAGAAATGCACAATAAAGAATTGATTGTAAGACAATCATTTGGAGCATATATTCCCTTTGCAGGTACCGGAATGGCATTTAACAGAAAGGTTTTCTATTATCTTGAGACTAATGATGAAAAATATTTAGAAGATATTAGTAATGATATAAAAAGTAATAAAATAAATACAACCCAAATCAGTACTAAGTATTGGGAAAATTTCTCAAGGATGACCGGGGATTTGAATCATAATGTAAGAATATTTAACGATTCGAATTTAACAGAAGATTATGAAATGGGTTTAAAATTTCATAAAATAGGTTTAAAGACAGTTTTTGTGAATTTAATTATGAATAGTAATGGTACTCCCGATGCAGAAATAGCAACGCAAAGTTATTTCCCGAACAGTTTCTGGGGCGCTATAAAACAAAGGTCAAGATGGATTGCAGGTATTAATTTGCAAAATTGGAAAATCCATAAATGGAAAGGTTCCTTACTTACCAAATACTTTCTAATGCGTGACAGAAAAGGAATTATATCAAGCTTTATTCTGCTTTTTTCTTATTTAGGTCTTATTTATTCTGTACTTAACATTATTGATGAGAAATATGGTTGGGGAATTTTTCCACATATTATTGATACTAACTCAACTTTATGGTATGTATTAATGTTTTGTTTTTCATTTTTAATTATAAGACTTTTTCATAGATTACATTTTACATACAAATGGTACGGGTTAAAATATTCGATTTTCAGTGTATTTAGATTATTGCTCGATAATATAATAAACTTTTTTGCATCTTTAAGAGCTATTAAGATATACTATAAAATGAAAGACAAAGTCGTAATCTGGGACAAGACAGACCATTATTAAAATATCAAAAAAAATAAAATTTTTAAAACAATATAAAAAGATGATGAACCAAAAAATTTCAAAAGAAGAGTACAACGGTAAAAAAGTTATTCTAATTGTTTTTGGTACCAGACCAGAAATAATTAAACTTTTTATTCTTCACAGAATTTTAAAAGAATCAGAAGAATTTTATCCAATATTATTCAACACTGCACAGCAAAAGATATCTTCTGATATATTACAGCACTTAAACATTGATGTAGATATTTTGGGAAATACTTTACCTGACCGTTCCCCAGATTTGAATCAGTTCATCTCACATTTAATAAATGATTTTAATGAAAAATTTAATAGTCCAAATTCTATAATTGATAAAAAAGATATTGCCGGAGTAATTGTACAAGGAGATACAGCATCAGCATATACCGGTGCAATTTGGGCATTTATGAATCAAATTCCTGTATTTCACGTTGAAGCCGGGTTAAGAACTCACGACCAGAATAATCCTTTTCCGGAAGAATTCTTCAGGGAATCTATAGCGAGAACATCTGCTCTTAATTTTTGTCCTTCTCACATAAGTTATGAAAATTTGATAAAGGAAGGTATTAGTCCTAAGAAAAACTATATCGTTGGTAATACGATTAATGATGCAATTATCCACCTGATGGATAATAAGAAGATTAAGGAAACTAATCAAACCAATTATATTTTAAGTACATTACATAGGAGAGAAAATTGGAATCATGTAACAGAATATGCTAAAATTCTTTATAATGTTCTCAGCAATGATATAAGGGATAAAAATTTATTGCATATCATACATCCAAATCCATTAGTCAAAGAAGGATTCAGTAAAGTTTTTAAGAAATACATACCGGAAAATCTTATTATTAAAGAACCTATACACGATTATTTTGAAATGCTTGGAATAGTAAAAAATAGCAATATTATTCTTACTGATTCAGGAGGATTACAAGAAGAATCATTATTCTTTAAGATTCCTTGCGGAATAATGAGGAAAGTTACAGAAAGACCGGAAGTTTTACAAAGAAACGCAAAGCTCTTACCTTTTGAAAAAAATAAGGTCAGAGAATTTCTATTAGAATCAGATAAATACAAAATTAATGATAGTACACAATTTGATTTTACTTACGGAGACGGAACAACAAGCTATCAGATATATGAAATTCTTAAAAGATTTTTCAGAGTTTAAAACAGAAAGGAAATTTAAATGAAAAAAATTAGATATATTTTACTTACAATAATAATTACCATATTATTTGCCAATTCTTATTCTCAAGAAATTACACCGAATATAAAAGTACCAAAGAACATTGATACCTATAAGTTTAAACTATTACCTCTATATAAAAACGAGTTAGTAGATTTGCCGATAATTACTGCAGATTTTAAACTTACATTGCGAGACAATATCCAGCTTGATTGCTCAAAATTTTATCCTGTTGAACCAAATCCATATCTTCCAAACGGATACCCTGTTGTAATTATGTTACATGGATATGGAGACAGAAAAGAAACGCTTGCAGAATTTGCAAGAGCACAAGCAGCTTATGGTTATGTCGTATATACATATAGTATGCGTGGTCAGGGAAATTCAGAAGGTTTATCAAATCTCATCAGTACCACAGAAGCAGACGATTTAATTGAATTTGTGAACTTTGTAAGAACAGATTTCAGTACAGGACTTGATACCAGTAAAATATTAATTATGGGCGGTTCTCAAGGAGGAATTATTCCTTTTATGGCTGCATCAAAAGGTGGTTTAAAAGTAAATTCAATAATATCAGCATTAGCTTCACCAGAGTTTGCTACGAGCTGGATTGAAAATGGTAGTATTAAAATGACATTTTTATGGACAATATCTTATCCCAATGAAAATGCAAGATACACAAATGAAATAGATAATATGAGAAATTGGGTTTATCAATCAGGTAATAAAAACAGCAACTGGAATAAACTTGCAACAACTTTACCGAAGAATAGAGATTTTATGACTATTGTTCAGAATAATAAAATTCCAATACTACTTGAAAACTCATGGCAGGATTATTTCTTTAATACATTAGGAAATATTAAAGCTATTCCATTGTTAACTTCAAACTACAGAATATATTTCGGTGCTGTTATGGGTCATGGGGGGGATATTTCTGAATCGGAAAATCAATGGCATATGGAATTCTTTAATGAATGGTTCTATTATTATATATGGGGAATAGATAATGGAATATTGATAAGACCCAAATTTCATTATGCATATACAACTTATCCAAGAGAAAAAAATGCCTGGTCTTTTATTCATGACAGTTCAGCAGTATGGCCAATAACAGGGGTTAATAGTGTAAAGTTTTATTTCTCAGATAGCAATAAATTAAATCCCAATAAAACACCAGTAACAGTATCTACAAAATCTTTCCTAAATAATGTTTTAGATAAGAGATTAACAATGATAGAAGCTGTTAATGAAGATTTTACCGGACCAATATTTGATTCTAAATTCAGAAAGGAATCGATATTTTTTGAGACAGCACCGCTGTCCAAAAATGTAAAAATGATTGGCACCCCAAAAATCAATCTAAAATACAAAGCAAGCGCAAATATATGTCAATATAACTTCCAGATATTCGAAATTAAATCAGACGGAACGACGAATATGGTTACAAGAATAAATTACACAGATAGAAATTATACTGCCGGTGCAATAAAAACTGTTCTTATTAATGGTATTTCACATGCTCATATATTTCAAGCTGGGAGTAAAATAAGGGTGGTTGTTACTAATCTTGATACCTATTTACCACAAGATTCAGCATTTTTAGGTACTTGTCCCTATGTATTACCAGTATTAGTAAAAAGTACCAATCATATATATTTAAGAGGTTCATATATTGATTTCCCGTTTGTAACAATTACTTCCGGAAATATTGTTGAAAATACCACATCAAATATTAATTCAGAACCTATACTTGAACAGAATTATCCTAATCCTTTCAATCCAACAACAAATATCAGATTCACAATACCAAACAATTATTCCGGATTGGTTACTATAAAAATTTATGATATGACAGGGCGAGAGATACAACAGCTTGTTAATCAAAATATGAATGCCGGTACTTATGAAGTTGTTTGGAATGCTTCAAATTATGCTTCAGGTGTATATTTTTATCAATTAACTGCTGGTAACTATAAAGAAATAAGAAAAATGATGTTAATCAAATAGTATATAATTTTTCTTAAATTTTAAACCCGTTAAATATTAATTATTTAACGGGTTTTTTTATTTAATAATCCGGGGTTTTAAAATACAAAAAGGGTTAAATCTTAATTTTCTTACTTCTATACAATTTTGTCGCATTTTTATACTTTATTCAGGATTTTTTTTAATAAATCCCAATATATTGATATTTAATTAAGGAATAAATCTTGCTGTACTTCTTAAATGAGCCTTAAAATTAAATTCTTTAATTATAAATGAAACTTATATTGACACTTACAATTTTATTACAATTTCTTTTTTATTCCTCGGGGGTATTTTCACAAACTTCAGATACCAATAAGGTTTACGGCGTTACTATTGATGATGTTAGTAATTTAAGTGCTATTACAACTTCATTAAGTAAACTACCTAAAAAAATGACAACAAGGGTTGTTTTTGATGAATGGATGCCAGCTACCTATTACTTAACACCCGTTCAAAGTATTCATCAGGTAAGTTACGTTATGGGAGAATTACTTGATAGCTGGTGTTTTAGTCAATATAATTTAACACAATATACAAACCGTGTAAACGAATATGTAAATACTCTGGGGAATGATGTTGATATATGGGAATTCGGAAATGAAATAAACGGGGAATGGTTAGGAAATACTAATGATGTAATCCAAAAAATAACAGCAGCATTTCATATTTTAAAAGTAAATAATAAAACTACTGCACTAACTTTTTATTATAATTATGACTGCTGGGAAAATCCACAAAATGAAATGTTTTACTGGATAAATACTTATCTTCCTGATTATATGAAAAAAAGTATAAATTATATATGGGTTTCATATTATGAAGATGATTGTAATAATTATCAACCAAACTGGCAAAAAGTATTTGATAGTTTAAGGGTTATTTTTCCAAACTCTAAAATAGGAATCGGAGAATGTGGAACAACAAAGGTTAATAAAAAAGAAGAATATATGCGAAGATACTACTCAATGAGTGTAACGACAAAAAATTATGTTGGTGGATACTTCTGGTGGTATTATAAACAGGATTGTGTGCCATATACAAAGTATTTATGGGGGGTTCTGAAAGATGTAATAAGTAATACCCCTTCACCATATATAACAACAGATACCTGCAAGTTAGCATCAATTAAAAACTACCCTAATCCTTTTAACCCAAAAACAAAAATATTTTATTCCATACCTTACAATTGCAATGTCAGGATTACTCTATATGATATAACCGGAAAAGAAATTACAATACTTTTAAATGAATTTAAAAATAAAGGAGAATACATCTTGGATTTTGATGCTTCTAATTTAACAAGCGGGGTATATTTTTATAAACTGGAATTTTCAGGCAATGTAATTACAGAAAAAATGATACTAATGAAATAGTAATTGTTGCTTCTCAAAATTCCTAAAACTTTTAAAAATTTAAATCAATAGTGCTATTTTTAAAATATCAATTCAGTAGATAGAAAATTTCTATCATTACTTCCGTTTATTATTTTACTTAATATAAAATTAAAGTAATCCCAATAAAAATAGATCCTGTTTTATAAAAATTATTTATACGGCATACCCCGAACACCCGGAATAAAAAAAATAATTACTTTTATGATAAGTTTATTGTGGTATTATTACTGAATGTTATATCAGATGATCTGCCTTATTCCAATATTACAGAACAATTTAGTTATATCTTTTATAATCTAATTTAAAAATTATATTTTACTTTCCGGTAAATAGATAATTATAAAATTACATAATCAAATTTTACATATCATTTTCAAGAGTAGATGTATCACCAATGTCCTCACCCCACTCTTTAGCTCTAAGTACTCTTCTCATAATTTTTCCGCTCCGTGTCTTTGGAAGTGATTCAACAAATTCTATTTCCTGTGGCATTGCAAGGGGAGAGAGTTTCTTTCTTATAAAGTTCATAATATTCAGCTCAAGTTCTTTGCTTGGTTCATACCCTTTTTTCAAAGTGATAAATGCCTTTACTACTTCCATATTTATAGGATCAGGTTTTCCAACGGCAGCAGATTCAGCAACTGCAGGATGTTCAATTAATGCTGATTCTATTTCAAAGGGACCTACCAGATGCCCACCGGCATTAATTACATCGTCATCTCTTCCAACAAACCAGAAATAACCTTCATCATCAATACTAGCTCTATCACCACATAAATACCAACCATTTTTAAACTTTCCTTTATATGTTTCTTCATTTTTCCAATATGTTCTAAACATTGATGGCCAACCTGGTTTAATTGCAATCATACCGACTACCCCTGTTCTCTCAAGAGGTACAAAGGTTTTTAAATCAACAACGGTTGCTTCAATACCCGGGAATGGTTTACCCATTGAACCTGGTTTTATTTTCATACCCGGATAATTACTAATCACTATGCAACCTGTTTCGGTTTGCCAGAAAGTATCGTGAAACATTTTTCCGAAAACTTCCTGTGACCACAATACTGCTTCAGCGTTTAAGGGTTCTCCGACGCTTGCCAGATGTCTTAATGATGACAAATCAAATTTTTTCACAATTTCATTTCCTTCTCTCATCAATGCTCTAATAGCAGTTGGAGCGGAATACCAGACTGTAATTTTATGCTTTTCTATAAACCTGTACCAATTCTCAGCGGTAAATCCTGCTTCAGTTACACATTGAGTAACACCATTAGACCAGGGTCCTATTATTCCGTAAGAAGTACCGGTAACCCAGCCGGGATCAGCGGTGCACCAATAAATATCATCATCCTGTAAATCGAGAACATATTTCGCTGTAATATACTGCGAAATTAAAGAATAATGAACATGTTGTGCTCCTTTGGGCTTTCCGGTTGTTCCGGAAGTATAATGCAATATTGATGGAGTTTCAGCGGTGGAAGGATATATATCAAACTTTTCTATTCTTTCTTCCTTTTCTAAATTAAATGCATATTCTTTTTCTCTTAAAGGTTTAGCACCATCATCATCAACAACAATAATATAATTCATATAAGGTAACTTGTCTAAAATATTTCTTACTTTTGGTAGATGCTTCTTCTGTGTAATTATTGCAGAAGTTTGAGCATCTTCAAGTCGGGTCAAAAGAGAATCAGAACCGAAAGCGGAAAATAAAGGTTGCGCTATAGCACCCATTTTTAGAATACCAATCAGTCCAAAATATAATTCGGGAATTTTATCCATAAACAAGCAGACTCTTTCACCTGGTTTAATACCAAGGTTTTTTAAGTAATTCGCAATTGTGTTAGTAAGTACTCTTAAATCATTATATGTATATCTTTTTTCTTCACCTTTGAAACTTTCCCAGATGAAAGCAATTTTATTTGCTTTTCCCATTTCACAAATTCTATCAGAACAATACCATCCGATATTAATTATATCACCATCTTTGTAACCAAGTTCTTTTTTTGAAATTTCCCAGGAAAAATTTTTTACTTCTTCTTCGTAAGATTTCATATTTGGCATAAGTTATTCCTTTTTATTTAAAAAAATAATTGTAAAAATTGTATTATTTAATTTTAAAAACAATTGAAAAGATTGGTATAATATTTATCCTTTTTTATAATAAATTAAAATGCAAAGAAAACAGAAATATAGTAAAATTTAAAAGAGTATCACCAATTTATTGAAATAACATATATTAAATTATAAAGCAGTAAATAATTTAATTAATTAATTATTGTAATTTTAATAACTTTATTATAAAAATTGTTATAAAATCTTATGAAATAAATTCCTGTGGAAAGGTTCATACTTTCTGCATCTATTAAATATTCATACACACCAGCACTTAAGAATCCGCTGAATAAATCTGAAATTCTTCTTCCTGAAATATCATAAAGAGCCAGATTCATAATTTCAGAATTATTTTCAGGTATTGAAATTCTGATTAATGATCTCGAATTAAAAGGATTGGGGAAATTCTGACTTATTTCATAACATATCGGGGTTGAAAAATTAGTTTTTTTAATTCCGACATTTGAATTTGAAAATCCTTTAAGTTCAACTGTAATTGTTGTATCAGAATTAACAATAGTCAGAATGCCGTTATAAGTTTGATTAATAGCAGTTGGTTTAAATTTTATTTTTGCAAAACCTAATTCACCTGCATTTACAGAAGTTGGAAATGATTCTACAATAAATTCCTGCATATTAGAATAAACAGAATTTATATTAAGTAAAGAGTTTCCATAATTCATAATTGCAAGATAATAGCTTAAAGTATCATTTACTGCTATTGTATCATATCTGATAATAAAAGGTGATACAGTTATTTTACCTTTAAAAATAGTAGGTGCAATCATATAAAAACTTCTTATCCTTTCAACAAATTCAGGATGATCTATGAAAGGATTGAATACATTTTGAAAGGATTTAATTCTTTGATTCCTTATTCTTTCTCTCTGGTCAACTATATCGGTAAAATTCCATAGTCTGAGCACATTTTCTTCTTTTTGTGCAAGATAGCTTCCCTGATTACCAAACCTAATAACAAAATAAAAAATAGACCTTGCAACATTTCCTTTATGTACATCTCTTGGTTCGAACACAATTTCATTCTGGTAATCATATCCCCTTTTTGACCCACCTTGCTGCCATGTAATATTTGAAACAACAATACCAAAATGGTAGTTGGATCTTGCATTATTCGCTACAGAAAGTGTAGGATATAAATGATATAAATCACTTCTCATAGGTTCAGCAGAATTAAAATAACTCTGTGGCCAGGTGTGTTCTGTATCAAATCCTTGATTTTGTGCTTCTGTTCTATTCGCCGCCTTTATTTTAACACCAGTATAGACACATTCAATCGTATCATCATTATTATAATCATCTATATATTCAAACATTTTATCTCTCGCAAGATTGTATCCGAGTGAAATATAATTTTGCAATGTAAAATTATACAGAGCAGATTTTAATTCTTCATTTATCAATCCCTGAGTAAAACTATATAAAGTATCAGGATATTTTGCAGTACCTAATGAATAAAAAACAATTGAATATGGTAAACCATCATTTTCAAAAATTAGGAAATCTCTATAAGTAATATTTTGATTTGTTCCAAAATAAACACTAACAAGAACGCTGTCAAAGGGATTAACTGCAAAAGGAGAAAAGTTAAAAAAGAACTTCGATGTCGTTGTACGAAATGAATTAATAAAAACAGTTTCAGAAGTCGGGTTTTTAAGATAGAAATACCGGGGTGTTTGTGTATTTGTTAAAACAGTATCGTAATTTATTAAAACAGGTATATATTGAGAAAAAAGGTTATTATAAAATGAAAAGAATAAAATAACAAAAAGAATTTTCATAAAAATTTTATGTGAAATCATTTTAGAAAATTTAAACCTACAATCCGGGGAATTCATTATGATTAATAATTACTTCAACATCAGGAAATTCATCTTTAATGAAAGAAGCGGTTTTTTCCGCTGCATAAACGGAACGATGCATACCCCCCGTACAACCAAAAGAAATCATTAAATCTGTAAATCCTTTCTGGAGATAATTATTAACTACTTTACCTATTATGTTGAAAACATTATGCAGAAATTCCTGCATATCCTTTTGTTTATCAAGGAACTCAATAACTTCCTTATCTTTACCGGTAAGATTCCAGTATTGTTCAATCTGTCCCGGATTTATTATAAATCTGCAATCAAAGACAAATCCCCCACCGTTTCCAGTTTCATCAACCGGAATACTTCCATATATATAACTAAAAGAATTTACTCTTACTACTAATGCCAATATTTTAAGGTTTTATATAAAGATTTAATTATATAATTTATGAAAAATTGATTAAATTTAATACTTAAATATGAACCATAATTTAATCACAACAGCATTTACAATTGATAATTATAAAATTGTAAAAAACCTTGGTATAATTCGTGGTATTGTTGTTAGGTCAAGAAATATTTTTGCAAATATTGGCGCTCTCTTTCAAACAATAAAAGGTGGTAATATTACTTTATATACAGAATTGTGTGAAAAAACCAGAAGAGACGCATTTGAATTAATGGTAAAACATGCAGAAGAAGTGGGCGCAAATGCTATTATTGGTGTTCGGTATGATGCTACAGAGGTAATGTCGGGAGTAACTGAGGTTCTGGCTTATGGAACTGCGGTAGTGGTGGAAAAAATTCAGGGGTAGGTTTTATAATATTAATTAAAAGAGTTTTTTCTAAACTCGTTTTTTAAGGGAATGGTAGGAATGAATATTTTCTGATATTAAATCAACTGATTTTCAAGCATTATAAATAAGCCTGAAATGTTAGTAATGAATATTTTCTGATATTAACTAAAAGAGTTTTTTTCTAAAAGAATTCTTTTCTAAAACCGTTTTGAAGGGAATGGTAGGAATGAATATTTTCTGTTATTAAATCAATTGATTTTCAAACATTATAAAGAAGCCTGAAATGTCAGTAATGAATATTATCTGATATAAATTACTTAATTTAGTTAATTATATTTTTTTATTAAATTATTTTTTATTTATCTGTGAATTTTTTTCTGATTATATAGATTATTTTTCCTGCTTTTTCATTTTCCTTCTCCTTATATACCACAAAACAATCAATGCTATAATTATAAAAGGTATAAGTACAATAATTGCAACAATCAGGAATATAACAACTTTAAGTAAACCTCTGACACCCTTTTTAACTGCTTCACCAAGCTCATAGAAGAAACCTCCACCAGTAGAAGTTTGTAAGAGATTTGGTTCGTATAAGGATATTTTAATAGTTGAATAACTTGCCTGGCTTTTTAAATATTTCATTTTCCCTTCAAAACTTTCTATTTTTTGTCTTACGCTTGCTAACTTTTCTTCTATTTCAAGTATTTCAGTAAGTTGGGAGGTTTTTTCATTTAATAATTTTAGTAGTCTTTGTTCTAATTCCTTTTGAGTTTTTTGTCTTGCTTCAAGGTCAATATATTCTTCGGTAATATCTGAGGAGGTAACATTTTCGGAAACCACTTTCCCAATAGTTGAAATTTCAGAGAGAATTATATCAAACTTTTCGACAGGTACTCTTAATGTTATCACCCCTTGTTTTTTCCCGGCAGAAGATAAAGTTGAATTTGAAGAAGATACATACCCGTTGTGTTTATTTGTTATATCTGTTATTGCTTTTTCGGATTCGTCATATTTTTCTACTTCAATAGAAATGTTTCCCGTTTTTACTATTAATCTATCGGTAACTTTAATTTCATCATTTTTAATTGTTTCTGTTTCTTTCTTTATAACATCTTTATTATCAACGTCGGGTTTTTCCCGAAAACTCTTACCTTCATCTGTAGAAGTTTCCAGGGTTATTTTTTCTTTCTTTTCCTCAGTTATATTAGTTTTTTCCCTATCACAAGAAAAAGAAAATAGAAATGAAAGTAAAATTACACTTAAAATTAATGTTTTTGTTTTCATATTTTTTAATTTTACTTTATATTAAACAAATCAAAAAACGTAATGTTCCGAAATCAATAAAAAAAGTTGTCATTCAGACAACTTTTTTTAATTTTATCCTTCTGAAAGTAAATAAAATTTTCACAATGTTTATTTTATTAATACCATAATTTGGGTATCAGTATATTCACCAGCTCTTAAATTATAGAAATAAATTCCGCTTGGCAAATCTACTGCGTTAAATTCTACTTCATAAACACCAGCATCTTTTTTTGAATTTATTAGTTTCGTAATTAATCTTCCGAGGTTATCATATATACTTAAATCAACAAAAACAGATTTTGGGATTGAAAATTTTATTTTTGTAACCGGATTAAAGGGGTTTGGATAATTGTTATATAGAAGGAAATTTTCCGGAATGTCATTATAGGAATTTTCTATTCCAACTGCAAAGTCCGGATCGAAAACAGAAATATACTGGAAATTTGAGCCTGTTGCCTTTGTTTGTACAAGTGCGCCTGTGGTATCATCAATCTCATGCACTCCTGTACCATTGGTTGTCAGATAGTTTCCATTAGGCAGCCTAAAAACACCACGATTACCGGTTACGCCAGATAAAGTAGTAATTAAAGTACCGGTAGAGGTATAAATTTTTATTCCGGAACCTGTACCGCTAAATTCACAAAGTGCAAGATTCCCATCATCAAGTTCTATTATTTGTTGTGGAAAGTTAAGCTGGTTATAAATAAGACTATTAATAAATCCACCTGAAAAATTAAAACGGTTTACATCTTCAGTACCGCTTGAATTTGTTACAAGAATATCTCCTGTTCTATATAAAATTGCAAAAGGACTATTTAGATTAGTTCCAATAAAAGTACCAACAGAAATTCCGGCGGTGTCGAATTCCTGAATTGTGTTCTGATTCGTACCACTATAAACAGTTACAAGTAAATTTCTGTTTGGACGGAATGCAATTCCGCGAATGTTATCAAGATTACCACCCTGAGTGAATGTTCTTACAAAAAGACCGTTGGTGTCATACTCCTGAACTGCATCTGCAAGTTGGTCAGATACCAGAATTCGCGTTTTAGTTCTTTGCAAAGCATGTTTCGGACTTTGTAAATAAGGATAATTAGAGTGGATAAATGCTGTATCAACAAGGTCGCCGGTATTATAATCGAAGGCATATACTCTATCGTAAGTCCAGTCAGGAATCATTAATAATTTATTTGAAGTTCTTGGATGCAGTATTATTTTCTCCCCGGTATTATCAATCACAATTCCGTTCCCATAATTTATTCTTGCTTTTGATAAGTCAAACTTTTGAACAATATCTTCATAAAATGCATTGAAGCCATCTTTAAAGGGATGTAAAAAATTTGTAATTACAGTATAAACAATTTTACCATTTTCAACAAATCTTGCTTCAATAAATGCTTTATCTTTTATATAAATATTAATTGGAAGCTTTTGTTCAAATGCTGCTTTTTCAGCATTAGAGATTATTGATGGGTTTAATTCTGTCAAAGTGAATAAATCCTGGAAAGAAATTTTAGGTTGTGAAAATGCAAAAGTTGAAATTAACAATAAAGAAAATAAAAAAGTTATTTTTTTCATTTTTAATAAATGATAAATTATTAAAATTTTTTTAAAGAAACTTAAAAGATATATACGACAAACATATATTCTTCCTACTTTATCAGAACCATTCGTTTTGTCATAATATATGAATTAGTTTTTATCCGGCATAGATAGACACCACTTTCAAGCCCAGAAGCATTAAATTGCGTTTCGTATCTGCCGGGTTTGATATTCTCATTTACCAGAGTAGCCACTTCTCTTCCAAGCATATCATAAATTGTAATATTAACAAAACCTGCCACTGGAATATCAAATCTAATTATAGTTTCGGGATTAAATGGATTCGGATAGTTATCATATAATTTAAATTCAGTGGGAATTTCAGTTCCAATGTTTTTAATTCCGACTATTACCTGCCATCTTGCAGTTTCAACAATCGGATTAAACAAAGAAATTGTAACGGCGCTGTCATTACCACTACTATCAGGGGAGGTATATGAACCTGGACCTGAACCAGTCCACCCTCTGAAATAATAGTGTGAATTACCACTTTGGTAATATCTTGAAAGGACACCGAAAGTAGTTGGGGCAGCGGAGTCAGAATATCCTGCTCCAAAAGTATTCGGTATAACTGAATTGATAACAAGTCTGTATTGAATTGCATAAGTTGCAAACAAATTCATATTAGAATTAATTGTGATTTGTTGCAAGGTATCTCCTAAATTAGACCAATTAACAAATCTATACCGTGTACCACCTGTTCCGTAATAATACGGAGCATATACTGTAACATTCGTACCATTCGCAAAATATAATCTAACAGGATTCATATATTGAACTGAGTTAACATAAAACGGAACTACTCCTGAACGATTATTAGCAACATCAAGGTAACTCATATTCATTAATAAATCAATTGTGCGCCTATGTACAGGGGTACCATTGCTACCAGCTCCAACAACATAGACTTTATAAACCCGCGGAGTAACTGAGCCAACTGCTTTAATTCTAAGTCTCACTGAATCAGGATAACTTAAAATAGAATCCTTCCCTACAAAGCTTAGAGAAATCGTACCCTGTAAGGGATTACTGTCCAGAGATGCTGTAAATTTAACTTTATCGGTATATAATTTAACGGAAGGAACTTTAACTGTAACAAATACACTGTCATTATTCTGTAATTGAACACTATTAGAACTAACAGTCATAGCAAAATCCGGAAAATAAGCAGTATAACTTCCGAAATATCCATTTCTGAAATCACACCAATTTAACATAGAAACCGAACCGTTAGAAATAATAGCATCATAATCACCTAAATACATAGGTGTACCACCACCCCCACAACTGGTACAATTTATACGGAATTTTGCATTTCCAATTTTTTGATTAGTTACAAAAGAAACTCCACCGTTAGTAGAATAAGAAGCATATACCTCAGCACTATCACTTGTTGGACAATTCCTTGTATCAAACCACTTCACATATAAAGTTCCGTTAAACTTATCGCACCAAATAGAAGGATGCCACTGATGATTGTTTTCAGTATTAAGGTCATCATTAATTTTTACAGGACTTGTCCATGATGCTCCCTGGTCAGTAGAATATCTGCAAAAGATATCAGGTTTAGCGCCGTTGACATTTGGGGTATTAGTAGCATAGACGAGATATAATCTTCCTCTAAAAGGCCCATAACTATTATCAGCTGTAATAAATGGATAAGGTCTTGTTCTCATATTTTCAACAGAGTGCCTATTATTAACAAAACTACCAACATATCCAGCGAAAATTTGAGCAGACATATAAGCAAAATTTACACCTCCATCGGTAGAACGATAAAAAGTATAAGTCGGGGAAATAGAACTACCAGAATTAGTAACAACATAAACACATCCACCGGGAACATCAGTAGAGCCAACTTTATAAGGACCAACACAAACCATCATACCGGGTAATGATTGCGTATTTGGAGAAAAAGTAGTCTGGAATGTCGCTCCATAATTAGTACTTCTTGAAAAAGAACCATATCCACTTCCTGCAGTCATAGTACAGTAAACATAATTCGCAAACGGACCTCCTGTCTGGTCACAGGCAACCCAGTTTTTATCATTACCACTGATACAGAAAATCGGTGCTGACCAGGTTTGACCATTATTGGTAGATTTAACAATATAGCAACCAGTGATAGGGTTTCCTGTCATATTCATATAATATAAATTGCCTATACTATCATAAGCAGTAACAGGGTCTCCCTGCGGAGATGGAAGTGGGGGGTTATTGCTAAACCAATCGAGTCCATTCAAGGTATAATGAGTTGCATTAATATTAAACGCACAGAAATATTGTAAAGGATTTTTGAGATTCCAGGATATATGTGGCTCGGAAAAATCGATTCCAAGAAAAAAGTTCTCATAACCATCTTGAGTAACAATAGACATTGGTTCAGCATAAGGTGGAATAACATTTCTCAGATATATTGGAATTTGGTCAAGATTTGGATCATCCTGCTGGCTATAAGCCAATCCAAATATAAAAATTGTTATTAAAAAAAAGATGTAGATTTTTTTCATAGGCGTTTTTTTTTGTTTAAATATACTACCTGTTTATTTTGAATTCAATACCTTTAAAAATTACTTAATAAGTTTTTGAGATTTCAGAAATTACTTAAAAAAACAAAATTATTCTTAAAAACAGAGTTTTCACAAAATAAGAATTCATAAATAAAAAAATTATAATAAACATCGCAACATCTTTTTTAAAAAAAACAGGAACCATCTTTTCTTAAATTCAAACGCTACTTTGTTTTAAAATATACATTATTTGTCCTAACGATATTCCGCCATCATTGATTGGAACTCTTTTTTGCCAATAAGGTTTGAAACCATTTTCTTTTAATTTTTTAATTGTAGTTTCCAATAGAAGAGAATTCTGAAAACATCCGCCACTCAAAGCGATATTGTTAATTTCAACCTTTCTTGCAATATCAAGAATTATTTCTGATAATGTATTATGAAATTTTTTAGAAATCACATTAGCAGAAATATTATTTTTAATATCACTTATAATATCCCGAATTAAAGGAATAAAATCTATTTCATAAATATTATTTTTCTTATTTATGTCAAAGTTATAACATTTATTTTCGTCAGAAACACTATGCGCAGTAAACTCAAGTTCCATTGCTGCTTGCCCTTCAAATGAAGAATAATTTTTAACACCAATTAAAGAAGACACTGCATCAAATAATCTTCCCATACTTGATGTAAAAGGGCAATTTATATTTTTTTCAAGAATTGTTTTTAATTTACTAAAATTATCATTAAAGGATTTCGTAAATTCATTAATATTATCAACATTCAATTCATTTTGAAAATCCATTAAAATTCCTGTTGCAATTCTTTCAACTTTTTTAATAGATTCTTCTCCACCTGGTAACCGGAAGTATCGTAGATGAGCAATTCTTTTTATTTCCGAATTGACAATAAAAAATTCACTTCCCCAAATTGTATTATCATAACCAAAACCAGTTCCATCCCAGGCTACGCCAAGAACAGGTAATTCAATTTGGTTTTCAGCAATACAGGAAAAAATATGTGCTATGTGATGCTGAATCTTGGTTAATTTAATATTTTCAGAACGGGATTTTTCTTCTGCATATCTTGTTGAGGAATAATCAGGGTGCATATCACATACAATTTCTGAAAAGTTTATTTTATAAATATTACTCAGATGTGAAATTGTATTTTCAAAAGAATTAATAGACTCAAGGTTATCAAGGTCTCCGATATGTTGACTTAAAAAAACTTCATTTCCTTTTTTCAAAGCAATAGTATTTTTTAAAAAAGCCCCCGTAGCAAGAATTTGTGAGTTTATGGATTTTTCTGAGTTTTCCAAGAAATCTATTGTTATAGGTAAAGGCGCATAACCCCTTGCTCTTCTTAATATAAACTCTTCACCTGCTGTAATTTTAACAATGGAATCATCGACATATCTTAAAATCGGGCGATTGTGAATTAAGAAAAAATCAACAATATTTTTTAAACGTTCTAAAGCTTCTTTTTCATCAATACAAATAGGTTCATCTGATATGTTACCGCTTGTTGCAATTACCGGAATTTTCAGCATTCTCATCATAATGTGATGAAGCGGTGTATAAGGAAGTAAAACTCCGAGATATGGATTATCAGAACCTTCACCAACGCAATCTTTAAAAAATGGGATGCTTACCTTTGAAGTTCTAATAAAATTATTTAAACGAAATTGTTCTTTTAATTTTAAAAGAACAATGGGGCTTTTTTGAGACAAAAGTAATTTTTTCTCCTTATCAGATAAGTAGCAGTATTTTTTTACTGTCTCTAAATCAGGAAACATAAGAGCAAAAGGCTTTTCATTCCTATGCTTTCTTTTCCGCAATTCTTTGACTGAACCCTCAATGAAAGGATTAACAAAAAGATGAAAACCTCCTAAACCTTTTACAGCAACAATTTTACCACTAAGTATTTGTTCAATTGCGATTTCAATTGCTCTATGTTTTTCAGCAATAGTATTTCCTTCACTATCCCATAAAATTATTTTAGGCCCACAAACAGGACAGGCATTGGGCTGTGCGTGAAATCTCCTATTCTCCGGATCTTCATATTCTTTTCTACACTTTTCACACATCACAAAATTTTTCATAGTCGTATTATCCCTGTCGTAAGGTAACTTTTCTATAATTGTATATCTTGGTCCGCAATTCGTACAATTGGTAAATGGATATAAATATCTTCTATCTGTTGGATCAAATATTTCTTTTAAGCAATCCTCACAGATTGCAATATCAGGCATAATATATGCTGATGGTTCTTTATCGGTTTTGCTGTGAATTATTTTGAAATCTGAAAATTCCTCATCATTAGAATAAGGTACTATATTATGATTAAAACTTTTTATGTACGAAATATCCGGCTTATCACTTTGTAATTTATTAATAAATTTTATTAATACATCATAAGTGGAAATTGCTTTTATTTCAACCCCTAAACCTGAATTTAAAACATAACCTTTAACCCCAAGTTTATTGGCAAGTTTATACACAAAGGGCCTAAAACCTACCCCCTGTACTGTACCTGAAATTATAATGGTAGCTTTATACAAATCACTGGACATAAAAAGAGTAAAGTTATTAGGTCAATTATTTTTTCTATCTTCCAAAAGTGAACTTAATCTATTACACCATTTATCTAAACCTTCCCCTGTCGTACATGAAGTTTCAAATATTTCAAGCTTAGGATTTATCTGTAATGCGTTTTTTTTAAGCAAACTTATATCACAGTTTATATATGGAAGTAAATCAGTTTTATTGATAATCAGAATTTTTGAATTAAGGAACATTCTTGGATATTTAAGTGGTTTGTCATCACCTTCAGTCGTGCTTACTACAACAGTTTTTAAATCCTCTCCAAGGTCATATCCAGCGGGGCATACAAGATTTCCTACATTTTCTATGAATAATAAATCTGTTTTTTCAAAATTCAAATTTGATATTGCATCATTTACCAGTTTTGCTTCGAGATGACAGGCACCATTGGTAACAATCTGTACAACAGGTACATCATATTTTGCAACTCTAATTGCATCTAAATCAGTTTGCACATCACCTTCAATAACAGCAATATTAAATCTGGGTTTTAAAATATTTATTGTATTTTCAAGAATACTCGTTTTGCCGGCTCCCGGGGAACTTACCATATTAATTACTAAAAGATTATATTTCTTAAAAATACTTCTGTTTTTTTCAGCAATTTCATCGTTCTTTTCAAGAATCTTTCTTTCTATTTTAATTATTTCCATTTTAAAATTATATTAAGGTTAGTAAACTTCAATCGTCTAAAATAACATCACTTATAGTCAGTTCGGTTCCTGTTAAAATCTTTGTATCCGTACTAAAACAAAAAGGGCAATTAAATATAAGGTTTTCTATTTGAAAATTTTTATTACACAAATTACAGTATGCAGTAGCAGAAACTCTTTCAATATTAAGTTTAGCACCATTAAGTTTTGTATCTTTAATTAAAATATTAAAACAGAATTCAAGTGATTCAGGAATAACCCCGGAAATATCACCAACTTTTACATTTACAGCCACAACCTTCTTAAAATTGTCTGGCAGATTTTCCAGAACTAATTCAACTATGTTTTGAGCAATTGATAATTCGTGCATTATAAATCCCTAAACCAATAATTATAATCAACAGTTCCTTCACCTGAAACTTTCCTGTTATAAAATTCATTTGTGTGCTTATCATATTCATAATCTTGTTCCCATTTATCAATATTCTTTTTTATTTGCTTTATAGCATCTATCGTAAAATATAAATCTTCATCTGTCATCGTAGGATGAATAGAAATTCTCACCCAACCGGGCTTTGCAGACAAATCACCTTTGTCAATAAGGTCCGTGATTTTATGAGATTTTTCATAATCAACATTTAATAAATAATGACCATAAGTACCAGCACAAGCGCATCCACCACGAACCTGAACACCGAATCTATCACTAAGTAATCTTACAATCAGGTTATAGTGTATATTATCAATATAAAAAGAAATAACCCCTAACCTTTCTTCAACATTATCAGCGAGAATATGTAAGTTAGGGATTTTCCTTAATTCTTCGAAAGCGATTTTCAAAAGTTCATCTTCTCTTTTTCTCATATTGTCCAATCCCATCTGCATTTTTAATTCAATAGCAAGTAAAGCTTTTATTGATTGTAAGAAACCGGGAGTACCGCCATCTTCTCTCAATTCAATATCTTCATAATACCTGTATTCACCCCATGGATTAGTCCAGTAAACCGTACCTCCGCCTGGTTGTTCGGGACTGAATCTTCTATACAAATTAGAATTAAAAACAATAACTCCGGAACTGCCAGGCCCACCGAGAAATTTATGGGGTGAAAAAAACACAGCATCAATTCTTTCTTCCGGGTCTGGCGGATGCATATCTATTTTAACATAAGGAGCACACATAGCACAATCAATAAAGCAATATCCACCATATTGATGCATTAGTTTAGCCATTTTATGATATGGGGTTTCTATACCAGTTACATTTGATGCTGCGGTAAAAGAACCAAATTTTACTTTTCTGTCTTTATATTTTTCTAATTGCTTTTCAAGCTCATTTAAATCAATAAGTAAATCTTTATCAGGTTGTAATACAACAACATCAGCAACAGTTTCAAGCCAGGTCGTGTGATTAGAATGATGTTCCATATGAGTTAATAAAACCACAGGACGCTCAGGTTCTTTTTTACATTGCTTATAAATTAATTTATCACACATTTTGAGACCAAGTATCCTCTGGAATTTATTAATTACAGCAGTCATACCAAATCCAGCTGTAATTATAACATCTTCAGGACCTGCATTTACATGCTCTTTTATTTTTTTATGTGAATACTGATATGCTTTTGTCATAAGTGTACCGGTCTCACTTGTTTCTGTGTGAGTATTTGCAACATAAGGACCAATTTCATTTGTGATTCTATCTTCAATTGGTTTATATAACCTTCCACTTGCAACCCAATCAGCATAAATCATCTTAACTATACCATAAGGAGTTTTATATTTTTCATGGTGTCCAATTGTATTATTTCTAAAATGTTCAAAATATTTTTCAAGGCTCGTGTTCATAATAGATAATTCCCGTTTGTTATGATTTTTGTTCAAATATTAATGACCAGATTCTCCTAAAACTTTGAATTTATCTCCTGTTTCTTTAACAATTAATTTATACCATTCACTACCATAACCAGGTTGAGATACTTTAGGATTTCTTTGATTAGGTACAACTGTTTTTATATTTCCATCCATAAACTTAGTAAATAAATACTTATATAATTCTTTCCAGGTGGTAAATGTCTGTGCACCTTTCGAACAAGAATATTCTGTTAAATATGCAATAGCTGAATCAGGGTTTTGTTCGTATAATTCAAGTGCTTTTTCATCAATTAAAGGGGTGTTAGTAATATAGGTCATTTCAAGTTCCTTTTGTATAGCACGAATTTCCGGGATGATATCTCTATATCTTGTATAAGCAAAATTTGAGACCTGATTAAATATCCAAAAAGCGGAGCTATCGCTAAAAACCATCATAGAACCATTTCCAACAGCATAATTTGATGGAACTCTTGTTATGCTTGAATACATAGGTGTATAGACCGAGCTATAAGTATCATCAACGCCGAACCAGATAATTCCACCTATACAATCAGGTAACCAGCTACGGGACTGAGCGACAAAAGAAAAACCAGTTTGCTGAGTTGAGATTGCCCTTTCGTTCAAATAACTATTTTTATCATTTTTATCTATCTTCCAGGTAAGTGGACGCCATCTATATGGACAATTATAAGGACCAGCACCAACATCTTTCGTCATATCCATAGGAGTACCTTCAAAATGGTCACGCATTAACTCCATTGCTTCATACAATGATATTTTTTTATCAGGCTTAATCCAGAGTGGCATTCTGTTTTTTAAGTTTTTTCCCATAGCATAATCGAGATATTTGCCCATATTTTTATTAACTCTATTGAAAATCGACCAAACTCTTGATTCACAGAATCTTGCACCGGAAAAATCCACGGGATTATATGTATCGGAAAAAGAAAATTCTTCATCTTTTCCATTAAAATATCCTTTTTTTCTTGCAAAACTGATTACATCTTTTGCATAAAGACAATTTTCAGGATCATTCAAAGGGAAAGTGGTAATTCTTGCCTGGTTTGCATGTGCACAGATATAGCCATCAGGAATTCTTAATGCTACCCAAACAGCACCTTTATTACCCGGACCTTTGCCAATAATTTCCATAATCCAGACTTCATTCTTATCAGATATAGAGAATGATTCCCCTTCTGAATAATAGCCATATTTTTCAACCAGTTCTGCAATTAAAAGAATAGCTTCACGGGCAGTTTTTGTCCTTTGTAAAGCAATAAACATTAAATTACCATAATCAAGAATTGCAGTCGTATCTACAAGTTCTTCCCTTCCCCCAAAAGTTGTTTCTCCAATTGCAAGTTGATGTTCATTCATATTTCCAACTACATTAAATGTATGTAGTGCTTGAGGGATTCTACCAAGAAACTTGCCGGTATCCCATTCATAAATATCCATCATAGTTCCTTCGGGATAATCCTGGGCAGGCCAGTGATAAAGTTCACCATATAAAGTGTGGGAATCCGCAGTATAAGAAATCATTACGGAACCATCTTTCGATGCTCCTTTTGTAATTAAAAAGTTGGTACAGGCAACTACAAAATCCTGCATAATAAATAAGGAAAGAATTAATACTGAAATAAACGATGCAATTTTTTTCATATTTTCAAATTTATTTTTATAAATTCATTCAATATAATCAGAAATTTCCTTTAAAAAAAATGATAAAATGTAATATTAAAGCCATATAAAAAATATCATCTTTCTTGTTTTAAATAAAAAATTCTTCACACCTGTCCAAAATAAAAATGGAACTCAAAATAAAAGTAATAAATAGAGTTAGATTCCAGGTTTTTGGGGAAGGATTATTTATAATTCAAAATAAATCCCCCATATTTTTTTAGAATAAATTCATTTTGGAATGGGAAAAAGAAATAGATTTTATAATTAACGCAATATTATTATTTCAACTATTATTTTACCACTCCTTTTAAGAGTTAAGTATTTGAAGGGCAACATCACTTAAACCAATCACTAAAATATATAATTAAAAAATTATATTAATCTGACTGTAAAAATACAGTGAACTCATTAATAAATTTATTTAAATTATAGTATATAATTAAATTAATATGGATGAAAATATAATATATTTAAAAGACCGTAAAATAATATGTGAAAATACAATCGGTATATGGTTTGATAGAAGCGGGATAGATTACGAATATGAACCCGGGCAGTATGCATTAATTACATTATTAGAACCTAAATATCATGATAATGAAGGAAATTCAAGGTTATTTTCAATTGCGAATTCCCCAACAAGAAAAGATATTTTAATGTTTGCGACCCGGGCTCTGGACTCTGCATTTAATAAAAATATACTTGAACTGCCAATAGGTACAAAAGCTACAATTGGAAAACCGGGAGGAAATACACCATTACATAAAGATGTTTCTATACCTGCGGTATTTTTAATCGGAGGCATAGGAATCACTCCTGTAAGAAGTATGGTAGAATATTCTGTTTTAGAAAAACTCCCATACGAGATGTATTTATTTTATGGAAACAAAAGAAAATCCTTAATGGCTTTTTACGATGAGTTTTCTGAATGGGCAAAAATAAAACCTGGCTTTAAATTTATCCCTGTAGTAGAAGAGACAGAAAAAGATTGGCATTTTGAAAGTGGAATAATTACCGAAGATTTAATAAAAAAATATGTAAATGATTTTTCAAAACCTATATTTTACATAGTAGGTCCGCCACAAATGGTAGATATAATGGAATCTATACTAATTAAGAATAATGTAAATCCTGAAAAAATTAAACTTGAAAGGTTTGGATAATGAATAACATTGAAAGATTTAATAACAGAGTAGATTATTATCTAAAATACAGACCCGGATATCCGTTAAAAATAATCGAAATATTAAAACAGGAAACAGGATTTGATGAGACATTTGATATAGCCGATATTGGTTCAGGAACGGGACTACTTTCGAAACTATTTGTAAATAATGGTAATATAGTTTATGGTGTTGAGCCAAATAACGAAATGAGAAAAGCCGCAGAGAAAATTTTTGCTAATAATTATAATTTTATAAGCATAAATGGCACAGCAGAAAATACAACTTTAGCAAATGAATGCGTTGATTTAATTACTGCCGCCCAATCATTTCACTGGTTTAATTCGGAACAGGCAAAAAATGAGTTTAAGAGAATTATACGAAAAAACGGATATGTAGCAATAATTTTCAATGTAAGAAAGAATAACACTCCATTTATGAAAGCGTACAATAAATTGCAAGAGAACTTAAATTCGGATTTCAAGAAAGTGCGACTGGAAAATATTACACGGAGACATATATCTGATTTTTTTAATGGTAAAAAATTTACAGAAAAACATATTGATAACTCACAGGAATTAGACTACCCATCTTTACGGGGGAGGTTTCTTTCCTGTTCATACGTTCCTCTTTCAGGAGCAGAAAATAAAAGAGCATTGAAGGAGCTTAAATCCATATTTGACAAATATAACAATAAAAATAAAATAGTTATTGAATATATAACTAAAATTTATATTGGTAAATTGCAAAAATAAAATTATCAACCTGAATTTTAATAAAAGCAAATGAAATTTATAAAAATAATTTTTACGGTTTTTATTCTTAGCTCATTAACTTTCGGGCAAAACTTAGAAAGAAAATGGGAGGGGAAAATTTCTCTAAATAATTTTGATTTTGACATTATTGTTAATTTCATTAAACAGGATACAGGATTCATTGGAACTATTGATATTATTCAACAGGGAGCAAAAGATCTGGAATTGAAAAATATTGAATATAATTATCCGGAAATAAAATTTGAACTTCCTGCTCCCTATTCAACTGCATATTTTAACGGTGTTTTCAAAGAAGAAGAATTAATCGAAGGAGAATTTATACAGGCAGGTTTTAAGGGGACTTTTACTTTAACACCATACACTGAAAAACCTGAAGTAAAAGAGACTTTACCATACAAGGAAGAAGAAATTACATTTACAAATGGTAATAATATATTTTCCGGTACTTTAACAATACCAGAAAATATTGGAAGACACCCGGCGGTAGTATTAATTACCGGAAGTGGACCTCAAAACAGAGATGAGAAGATTTTAGGATTTAAGATTTTCTGTATTATAGCAGATCATTTAACACGAAATGGAATTGCTGTATTGAGATATGATGACCGTAACGTTGGAAAATCTAAAGGTACCCCGATTGATTCTTCCACAACCGAAGATTTTGCTGACGATGTTATAGAAGCAGTTAAATTTCTTCAAAAAAGAAATGATATTAATCCTCAGCAAATAGGACTTTTAGGGCATAGTGAAGGTGGAATAGTTGCTCCACTTGCTGCAATGAAGTTTCCTGATATTTCATTTATTATTTTAATGGCAGGAACAGGGGTAAATGGAAAAGAAATATTAATTGAACAAACCCGCGCAATAATGAAGGCTAACGGAGAATCAGAGGAAGAAATAAACGAAGCGATTGATTTTTTGAAAAAGATATTTACTGCACTAAAAGCAGGCGATGGATTTGATGAGATTGAAAAGACAATAAAAAAACAAATTGAGGAAATGTATGAAAAAATGAGTGAAGAACAAAAAGCCACTATAAAAGATAAAGATGAATATATAGAGACAATGGCTAAAGCTCGTTTAAATCCATTTAAAACCCGCTGGATGAATTATTTTCTTGACTACGAGCCCTCAACTGCACTTGAAAAAGTCAAATGCCCAACCCTTGTCTTATTTGGTGAATTAGATTTACAGGTTCTTAAATGGCAAAATGAAAAACCAATCAAAGAAGCATTAGACAAAAGTGGCAATAAGAATTACGAGATAAAAACATTCGAAAAAGCAAATCATCTTTTTCAGGAAGCAATAACAGGAAGTCCAAACGAATATGGAACTCTTAAAAAAGAATTTGTACCCGGGTTTCTTGAATATATAACTAACTGGATTTTAAAATATACATCACAAACAAGATAAAACTATGAAATCATTTTTAGAACCTTTTAGAATTAAAGCAGTTGAAAGTATTAAAGTAACTTCCAGAGAAGAAAGAGAAAGTATTATAAAAAATGCTTTTTATAATACCTTTCTTATTCCCGCTGAAAATGTGTTAATTGATTTATTAACAGATAGCGGAACTTCAGCAATGAGTGCCAAACAATGGGCGGCTATGATGGATGGCGATGAATCCTATGCCGGAGCAAGAAGTTTTTTTAATTTTGAGAAAGTTGTTTCAGAAATATTTGGCTTCAAATATATACTTCCTGTTCATCAGGGAAGAGCTGCAGAAAGAATATTGTTCTCAATGGTTCTTAGCAATATTGATGAAAACGGAAGGTATATCAATACCGGTGAGGGAAAATGCATACCAAGTAATAATCATTTCGATACAACACGAGCAAACATTGAATTTAACGGAGCAGAAGCAATTGACCTTGTAATTGAAGAGGGAAAGAAACCTGATATCATTCACCCCTTTAAAGGTAATATGGATATCAGCAAACTTAAGAAATTAATTAAAGAAAGGGGTAGAGAAAATATACCTATTTGTATGTTAACAATTACTAACAATACAGGCGGTGGCCAACCTGTATCAATGGAAAACATCAGAGATGTTAGTAAAGTATGTAAGGAAAATGGTATTCCGTTTTTTCTTGATGCCTGCAGGTTTGCAGAGAATGCATATTTTATTAAAATGAGAGAAAAGGGGTATGAAAACAAATCAATAATTGAAATATGTAATGAAATGTTTTCTTATGCTGATGGATGTACAATGAGTGCGAAGAAAGATGCATTCGCTAATATTGGCGGATTTATAGCTATGAATGATGAAAATTGGTATATTAACTGTAGAAATCTTTTAATAATTACAGAAGGGTATATAACATACGGAGGATTAGCCGGAAGGGATATGGACGCTATTGCACAAGGGTTACGAGAGGTAATAGATGAGAATTATCTGAAATACAGAATAGAATCTGTAAAATATATAGGAGATCTTTTCCTTGAAAATGATATACCCATAATCAAACCCGTAGGTGGGCATGCTGTTTATATCGATGCAAAAACCTTCCTTCCACATATACCTCAGGTACAGTTTCCTGCCCATTCTTTAGTATGTGAATTATATATTGAAGGTGGAATAAGAGCAGTGGAAATAGGTAGTATTATGTTTGGTAAGTATGATTCAAACGGGAATATGATACCTGCGGATATGGAGCTTGTAAGACTTGCAATACCAAGAAGAGTATATACAAAAAGTCATATTGAATATGTAGTTGAAATAATCAAAGAAGTAAAGAAAAAAAGAGATAAAATAAAAGGATATAAGATTGTTGAAGAGCCGAAATTTTTAAGACACTTTACTGCAAAATTTAAACCTTTATAATTAATTTCTTTTACATCTCAAAATAACTCATTAATAAAATGAGAATACAATATAAAATAATATTATTAATCGGGGGTATAACAATTTTTTTTATAGTCGTTTTTATACTTTTATGGAACTCAGAAAAGATTAAATATGATTTACTTGTAGAAGAAACGCTAAAAGAAAGAAAAAATCTTTTTGATGTTACGATTGAGTTACTGGGAAGAAATCTTGAACAATTCGCTTATGATTATAGCTTTTGGGATGAAATGTGCGATTTTGTAAATACAAGAAATCCCAAATTCGCTCATGAAATGATTGAGACCGGTGTAAATACATACAACTCTAATTTCATCTGGATTTTTGACGAAGAATTTAATATGGTTTATTCTTTCAATAATTTAAAAAGTAATGATTTATTGAGATTTCCTTATGATAAAGACATTCTGAAACAAATATTTACAAAGAATAAATTCAGTCATTTTTATTTTCTTTCCCCGGAGGGTGTTATAGAAACAAGAACAGCCCCTATTCAACCCTCTTCTGATATTTACAGATTATCTGAACCAAGAGGGTATTTAACCATAGGACGATTATGGAATAACTCTGTAACAGACCATCTTAAAAAGTTAACAACATCTGATATTTTTTTAGAAAGAGTAATAAATATTTCATCAGATACAATAACCCAGAGTAATAAAAAATATAGAATTAATAAAATATTAAATGACTGGGATGAGAAACCAATAATTAATCTGATTTCAGAGGTAGAGTTTTCATTCCTTGAAAAAACAGAGGAATATCTTAAGTCTCAATTTATTTTACTGTTAATATTTACAATAATTTTACTTTTAAGTATAACAACATTTTTCCTAAAATACATCAATAAACCATTTAAACTTTTAACACGAAGTTTATCTGATTCAAATCCGGAATATATAAAAGATTTAGTATATCAAAAAGATGAGTTTGGCAAAATAGCCAAGCTTATTTCTGATTTCTTTAAACAAAAGAAACAGTTAGAAGATGAAATTACTGAACGGGAAAAGATAAATGCAAAACTAACCGAATCTGAAAGAAGAATCAGAGATATATTAACAAATTTAAATTTAATAGCCATAACCCTTGATGAAAAAGGTAATGTTACTTTTTGCAACAATTTCTTATTAAAATTAACAGGTTGGCAGAGAGAAGAAATTATTAATAAAAATTGGTTTGATAATTTTCTACCTGAGGATGAAAGATTTAAAATAAAAGAAATGTTTTTAAACAATATAGTAAGCGGAACAATCAAAGCAAATATTGATTATTGCATTATTGACCAGAACGCTAATAGAAAAGTAATTTCCTGGAATAATACAATATTAAAAGATATTAAAGGAAATATAATAGGCATTGCAAGCATAGGAAAAGACATAACAGAACAAAAAAAAGCAGAAGAAAACCTAAAAAAAGCAAAGGAAGAAGCAGAAAATGCTAATAAAGCAAAGACAGTATTTTTAGCTAATATGTCTCATGAGTTGAGGACTCCCCTTGTTGGAATACTGGGATTTGCAGAAATTTTAATGACCAGATTAAAAGATAAAGAATTTAAAGAAAAAGCAGAATTTATATACAATAATGGACAAAGGCTTCTGGAAACATTAAATGCTTTACTTGACCTTTCTTCTGTTGAGGCTAATAAATTACAGGTAAATATGGAACCTGTTGATGTAGTTTCTTTAGTTTCTGAAGTAAAAAAATTATACGATGAATTAGCTTTAAAAAACAATCTAAGTTTAAAAGTCTATGTTACAAAGAAAAATATTTATTCTATAACAGATAAAAAATTATTACGGCAAATTTTAAACAATTTAGTAAGTAATGCCATTAAATATACAGAACAAGGTAGTGTAACAATCTCAGTTTTTAAAGAAAAGAAAGACTGGGTTGTAATAAAAGTAACAGATACAGGAATAGGAATCCCATCAGAATATCAATCAATTATTTTTGAACCGTTCAGACAAGTAAGTGAAGGTTTATCACGAAAATATGAAGGAACGGGGTTGGGCTTAGCAATAACCAAACATTTTGTAGAAGCCATTGGAGGAACAATATCATTACAAAGTGAGGTTGGTAAAGGGTCTTCGTTCGAAGTAAAAATCCCCGCAATTGACACAGAAGATATTGGCGAAAAGGAATTTATGAGTACATTAGCAAATGATTTTCAATATTCAGAAAAAGATTTGGAAAAATTCAAATCCAAAAAAATACTCGTAGTTGAAAACGATAAATCAACCCTTCAGTTATTTAATTCTTTATTATCAGAATACTTCCAGGTTGACACTATTGACAATGGTACAGAAGCAGTTCAAAAATGCAGGTCTAATAATTATGATCTAATATTGATGGATATAAGTCTTAAAAAAGATATGAATGGTATTGAGGCAAAGGAAAAAATAAGGGAAATAAAAAATTATAAAAACATTCCAATAATTGCTGTAACTGCTCATGCAATGGTAGAGGAAAAAGTAGAACTATTAAAAGAAAAGTTTGACGATTATATAGAAAAACCTTTTTCCAGTAAGGAATTCCTTAAAATAATATTTAAGACACTCAAACAAAACAGATAGTATCACAACGGTTGAGAGCGCAAAATAAAGAATATTAACCATAAATTAATTATCGTATTTTTAATTAATATGTTTATGAAGCACTATCAAAACTTTAAATGATAGATACAAAGCGACATATAGAGAAAACAATTCTTGTCTGTTATTCTAACAGAAAAGACAGAAAGCACTATCATAATTATGAATCCTTATATGAATTAAAATTTCTTGCAGAAACAGCTGGGGCTGATGTAGTTAAATTTTTTTATCAAGAGAATGACACATTTGACCCGAGATATTTAATTGGAAAAGGAAAGGTTATCGAAATAGCAAATTATGTAAAAGAGAACTCAATAGATTTAATTATTTTCGAAAATGAACTTTCCTATACACAATTAAGAAATCTTGAACAAATTATCAAATGTAAAATTATTGACAAATCAAATCTTATATTAGATATTTTCGCTTCACACGCCCGCACAGCTCAAGCAAAGTTACAAGTAGAGTTAGCACAATTACAATATATTTTACCCCGCCTGACAAAACAATGGACTCACCTGTCCAAACAATATGGTGGCATAGGTACAAAAGGACCAGGAGAAACCCAAATTGAAACTGATAGAAGATTGATAAAAAAACGGATTTCAATATTAAAAGAAAAATTGAAAAAAATCAGTACTCAACAAAAAACACAATCAGAAAGGAGAAAGAATTATTACAGATTAGCAATAGTAGGATATACAAATTCAGGTAAATCGACTTTGTTAAACCTTATAACTAAATCAAATGTTTTAGTAGAAAATAAACTTTTTGCTACACTTGATTCTACAACTAAGACATTATATGTTCCTGAAAATGAAACATATACAAAGGTATTAGTCTCTGATACAGTTGGATTTATTAAGAATCTGCCACATCATTTAGTAGAATCTTTTAAATCCACTCTTTCAGAAGTTGTTGAGTCAGATATATTATTAAATGTTACTGATATTTCAACCCCGAATTTTGAAGAACAGATGGCAGTTGTAAACGATATATTAACTGACCTAAATGCTTATGAAAAACTGATAATAAATGTTTTCAATAAGGTTGATTTATTAGAAAATAAAAATATAATTGAGTCTGTAAAAAGAAATTATAAAAATACTGTAATAATATCTGCTTTGAAAAAGATAAATATTGACGCATTATTTAATGAAATTATGACTCAGATTTTGATTCTAAAAAAGAGAAAAGTCTTTAATATTTCAGAACAAAATTAAAAACAAACGATTAATCTAAAAAATGAAAAAATTTCAAACACCTTTGTTTTTTAATAGTTCATTAATTCAGGAAATAAAAAAAAATAGAGATTCGGAAGATAGAAATAAAAAGGATTTTTCTCCTTCTAAATTGAATTTCGGAACTATTGAATTTATTTTACCAAGATTTTTTGGCTTTTGCTATGGTGTAGAAAATGCATTAGAAATAATTTATAAAGCAATAGAAGAAAACCCAAACAAAAATATTTATTTACTCAGTGAAATTATCCATAATCCTTTTGTTAATAGTGAGTTAAACAGTAGAGGGGTAAAATTTATATTTAATTCTGAAGGGAAACAAATAATTGAATGGGATAAATTAAGTAATCAGGATATTATTGTAATCCCCGCTTTTGGTGTAACTGTTGAAGTTGAAAAGAAAATTACCGACCTTGGTCTTACACGCTATATTTACAATACAACCTGCCCTTTTGTGGTAAAAGTATGGAACAAAGCAGAAATATTGGGGAAGCAGGGTTACACAATACTTATACATGGAAAATACAGGCACGAAGAGACACAAGCTACATTTTCACACAGTAAGCAATATGCACCAACATTAATAGTAAGAGATATCGAAGAAGTAAAAGTATTATCTGATTTTATCCTGTTAGATGAATTACAAAATCCTTTAAAGCAAAAAGAATTTTTCGAATTTTTTAAAGAAAAATACTCTTCAGACTTTAAACCTGATAAACATTTAGAGAAAATTGCCGTCGTAAATCAAACTACTATGATAGCCAATGAAACAAAGGAAATTTCTGAATATATAAAATCAATAATGATAAAAAAATATGGTATAGAAAATTTATACAAACATTTTGCAGATACTAGGGATACTTTATGTTATGCTACACATCATAATCAAAGAGCAATCTATGAAGCTCTTGAATCAGAAGCTGACTTTTCAGTTGTTGTTGGAGGATATAACAGTTCCAATACAACACACATTGTAAAATTATGTAAGAAAAAAATTCCTACATATTTTATTTTATCAGAAAATAATATTATATCAAAAAATAAAATCAGACATTATGACATAGATAAGAAAATTGAAATTGAGACTGATAATTATATTCCTGAAAAAGATAAAGTAAAAATTATTTTAGCAAGTGGTTCTTCCTGCCCGGATTCAATAATCGAAAATGTGTTAAAAAAATTATTATCCTTCTTTCCGAAAGCAAATATACCAGATAATTATAAACATCTACTTACTTAAAAAAATAAATGTTCAATTACTATTTTCACCCCCAGTAAAATTAAAACAATTCCCCCGATAACTTCTAATTTTTTACCAAATTTACTGCTAAGAGAATTACCGGATAATACACCTATTGCTGAAAGTGAAGCAGTTATAATACCAATAATAACCGCCGGATACCAAATAGATATATTTAGTAAAGCGAGACTTAACCCTACGGCAAAAGCATCAATACTTGTGGCAAGACTTAACATAACAAGTGTAAAACCTTTTGTTGGATCAATTGAATAATTTTTTTCTTTTTTACTTACTCCTGAGATAATCATTTTAATACCAACATAACCTAATAAAATTAATACTATCCAGTGGTCAATTTCAGAAGTATAAAGAGAAACTTGAAAACCAATTAACCATCCTATTACTGGCATTAAAAACTGAAAGAAGCCAAAATGAAATGATAATCTAAATAATGGTCTTATTCCCCTTGATTTAATATTAGTACCTGCAGCTATTGAAACAACAAATGCATCCATAGCAAGGACAAAAGCAATCAAAACTACCTCAAGATAAGTCATAAAAACTATTACATTCCTTTATCTTATATTCAAATAAAATCAAATAATTCTAAATAACAACTTTTTCAAACATTTTTGCAAATTCTCTTTTCTTTCTTATCTTCCAATTACCTTTATGATACGCATAACCAGCAATAAGAGGCATGGCAATAGTTGCTTCTGAAAATACCATTTGCTCATAGGTCGTATCCACTTTACCCCAGGAACTTGCTTCTTTCAAAGTAGAACCGGATAAAGCTCCATCTCTTTCATCTGCTACAGTTATTTGTATTGCATATTTATGCATTGGAATATCCTGTCCTAAAACATCAGCAGCAACTACAACATCCTGAGTGAAATTCTTTGGTACTCCACCACCAATCATAAAAATTCCTGTCTCTATTGCTTCTATTTTAATTTTAGTTAACTCAAGAAAATCACGGGCAGAATCAATGGAAACATATTTTTCCGTGTTATGCCATTGATGATAAACAAACCCAAAACCTGCAGAACAGTCAGAGAAAGCAGGTACAAATATAGGGACATTATTTTCATAAGAAGCAAGTACAATTGAGTCTTTATTTTTCGCTTTCTCAGCGAGATATTTACCCATATACCATATAAACTCACGAGATGAATAAGGTCTTTTTTCAAGGGAATCACAAATTTCAGCAACAGTCATATCACAAATTCTCAATTCATCCTCATCAATAAATGTATCATAGATTCTATCTATATGTAACTCCCTTAACTCATTATCATCTACAAAAGGAGTCCCTATATAATGTTTAAATCCCAGACCCTCAAAAAAATCCTGATCAACAATTATTGCTCCTGTAGATACAATTACATCAACCATCTTATTCCTTATCAGGTCAACAACAACATTTTTCAAACCGGCAGAAACTAAAGAACCGGCAAGGCATAAAATAATTGAACATTTTTCATCTTTAATCATCAAATCATAAATTTCAGCAGCTTTATAAAGATTTCTTGCCTGAAAAGCCATATTTTTAAATGACTCTACCAATGGCACAACATTGTATTTCTTTATGTCAATATGTTCTATTGTGGTTTTTAAATAATCTTTTTTAGTTCTCATAAATTTTATTTTTATAGTGTTAAATATATTAAATTTTTACTGTGAGTTAAAGGGATATGAATTTATTGATTTATAATAAGAAAAATCAGAAACTATTTATCAAGCCAAAATTAATTTTACCATCGAGGAAGCCATCCCCTTTTCCCAATGCATAACTTACACCAATTATACCAAGTCCGGTTTCAATCTGCATTCCAAAGCCATAACCATATAAGAACCCTTCCTGTTTAGATATTCTTCCGGTAATATCACCGTCTCTGAAATAATAACCATAATCAAAAAAGGTAAATACAAAACTTTTTCTTCCGATTAAATATCTTAATTCTAAATTATTATAAGCAAGGCGGGAAGCAAGATATTGCTCCTCTCTATACCCTCTGATATTTTTATTTCCCCCAATACGAAAATAATCGGAATCTTCAAATTTACTTGTTACAATTTGACCCCCAAAAAATTTAATAAATGTTACCTGAGATTTGAAAAGTGAAAAATAAATATTTAGTGCAGAAAAATATTTTTGAATTGAGTGATTATCTCCCTGAGAAGTAAATATTTTTTTATCACCATAAATATATGATACACTATATAGAATTCCCTTTGTTGGATTAAAAATATTGTCACGGCTATCGTATTTAATCTCAGTACCTGTAAATAAAACCCTTGCATCGGAAACCAATCTAATTGCATTAGAGTCAGATGAGGGAATAATTCTTTCATAGCCACCAATAACAGAACCAAAAAATCTGGAAGAGAACATTATTTCCGTTTTGAATTCGAAGTTTCTTTTTGTATAAGTCGAGTCCTGAATTCTTTGATTAAATAAGATATTTATATTAGCAGGGAGAGACAGAAAATATGGTTCAAGATAACTTAATTCGAGATCCTGAGTTGATTTTCTTTCCTGCTGCCATTTTGCATTTATTCCTCTACCAGTGCCAAAAATATTCCTGAAACTTAAATTCACCAAGCCTGTAAAATATCCACTCTCAATATCATTAGGAGGTGGGACATAGCCAATTACTCCATCAAATGTATTTGTATTCCCTTCTTTAACATTAATAAGTAACCCTGTTTTACCTGTATTTTTCACGGTATATATCCTGGGTTCATCAATTTTTTCGAAAAAGTTTAATCGATCAAGTTTATATTTAATTTCTTCTATCTGTTCTCTTGTTATTGTTTTATTTTCACCCAAATTTATTTCCCTTAATATTACATAATCCTTCGTTGACTCGTTACCAGTAATTTTAATTTCATCAATTTTAATTTGAGAACCCTCCTGAACTAAAATTTTTATCTCGAGAAAAGGATTATCTGAAAAATAGTAAATATTAATTCCCCCTAATTTCACAGTAGTAAATGGTAAACCTATATTTTCATAGTATTGCAATAAATTTTTAATATCATTATTCAGTTTATTATCATTTAATATTTCACCTTTTTTAGTTTCAAATATTTCTAAAATCTTGTTTTCCGGTACTGAATTATTACCAGTTATAAGTATTTTCCCGACCTTGACTTGTTTGTTTTCATTAATCTCAAAAGAAACATCAATGTAACTTGAGTCATTGTTATATACTATTTTATAATCACCAATATTTACAAGGAGAAAACCTGCTTCTTTATATTTTTGTCTTATCAGTTTTAAATCTAATTCGAATTGCTTTAAATCAAATTGCTTATCTTTTTTTGTAACCATATTTTCAAGGAGTTCCGATGTAGAAAAATATTCATTACCTGATATTTTAATTTCATTAACAAGGGCTTGAGAAAATATTAAACAAGGGAATAGGTGTAAGAATAAAAATGTAAATATTAAAACTTTTCTTTGCACTGTGAAAATAGTTATATGGTTCTCTATAAAAACTTATACCTTATTTTTTTATTCTGATAATTTTTCATAAGCATCTATTATATCTCTTACCAATTTGTGTCTTACGACATCAGCACGGGTAAAGTAAACAAAAGAAATACCCTCTATATCTTTAAGTATTCTTTGAATTTCAACAAGCCCCGAATTACTTTTATTAGGTAAATCTATTTGGGTAATATCACCTGTAACAATTGCCTTTGAATTTACACCAAGTCGTGTAAGAAACATTTTCATTTGCAAAGAGGTAGAATTTTGAGCCTCATCAAGAATTACAAAAGCATTATTTAAAGTTCTTCCACGCATATATGCAAGCGGAATTACTTCAATGGTATTTCTTTCAACATAAGTTTTCAGTTTTTCAAAAGGTATCATATCTTCCAACGCATCATACAATGGCCTTAGATAAGGATCGATTTTCTCGGTAAGGTCACCTGGAAGAAACCCAAGACTCTCTCCGGCTTCTACGGCGGGACGGGTTAACACAATTTTATTAACCTCTTTATTTTTCAAAGCAGCTACAGCAAAAGCAACAGCAAGATAAGTTTTACCTGTACCGGCAGGACCAATGGCGAAAACGATATCATTTTCTTTTACTTTGCGATAATATTCATATTGGCCTTCAGAACGAGGTCTAATATATTCATTTTTTTTATATAATATAATATGATTTAAATCTGAAGTGTTTAATCCATATTTATCTTTGAATCTGTTCTGATCATCTTTTTCATCAACTAAATCAAGTACGAGATTAATATCGTTTTCATTTATTTGTCCTTGTTTTTTGTATAGAAAAATTAATTCTTTAAAGACTTTCTCAACTTTTTCAACTTCACTTTTTTCTCCCTTTATAAAAATATTTTGTCCCCTTAAAATAATCTTTGCATTAAAATTACTTCTAATAAGTTCAAGTTTTTCTTCTCTTACACCTGCAAAACTAATCACATCAATACCTATCAGATTTACCTCTCTTTGCGAATAATCATTATTTTCAAAGTCTTTTAATCCCGATGAATTTTTATTTTCTTCTATTTTTTTCTCCTTTCTGTATTTTTTGTTAATAAATTTAAATTGATTAATTGAAAAATAAAAGCCGATATTTATTCATCAAATATTTTCAAATTTAATATATGTTGTTTTATCATAATTTTTTTTGCAAGTTTTTATTTTGTGCAATTTATTTCTCAATACAAATTATCTAATGATTTTATTAATATAATCATCAAGACTTAAATAAAAAAGTAAACTAATAAATTCAACTTTAATAATTTACTCACTTTGTTTAATCATATATTTATTTTGAAAAATTATTTAAATATATTTCGCTGTATAGTAGAACAATCTGATAACGTTGTATAAATATATTGTAATAATCTAAAGCAATAAGTATTTTTAAAATATAAAAGTTATAATATATCGTAAAATTGTATAAAACTTGAACCAAGTTTGATAATCTTATTTAAACAAATATTGAGATGCAATTAAAGTTTTGAGGCAATATGTTATTACAGATATTTATTGAAAAAAAATGATAATAGTATGAGTTATGAATTCTATTTAAGTAATTGTTATAAAATATCCAAACTTTTAACAAAAAATTATAGCACTTCTTTTTCTTTAGCAACTTCCCTTTTGAAAAGGGAACAAAGATATGCCATTTATGCTATTTACGGCTTCGTTCGAACTGCTGATGAAATTGTTGATAGTTTTCATAACTTTGAAAAAGAATTCTTATTGGAAAAATTATATCAGGATTTAAATTATGCATTAGAGAAGGGCATCAGCACAAATGTTGTACTAATGGCTTTTGCTGACACAGTGAGAAAATATAACATTAATAAAGATCATATTGATGCTTTTATGAACAGTATGAGAAAAGACTTGGATAAAAAATTATATCATAGCACAAATGAATTGAAGAGCTATATTTATGGTTCGGCAGATGTAGTAGGGTTAATGTGCCTGAAGGTATTTTGTGAAGGGAATGAATCTTTATATAATGAGTTAAAACATACCGCTCAGAAGTTAGGGTCTGCATTTCAAAAAGTTAATTTTATTCGTGATTTAAAGGATGATATAATGAAATTGGGTAGGAAATATTTTCCTGAAATTTCAAACAATAATTTTGACGATAATACCAAAAAGCAGATAGAAGAATCAATAGAGAAAGATTTTAGTGAAGCCTTAAAGGGAATAAAAAAACTACCCGGGAGGTCTAAAATTGCTGTTGCTTCTGCTTATTTTTACTTTATGGGAGTTTTTAAAAAAATTAAGCGCTCATCTCCGGAAAAACTGCTTACTCATAGAATTCGAATATCAAACTTTAGAAAATATCTGATAATTATCAAGGTTGTAATAATGTATAAGTTAAAGCTTATTTAAAGTAAAAATAAATTAATTTTTTTAATTTAAAACAATAAATATTCATAAGACGGTTTCTTTAGAAAACATAACAATGGAATACATTATTAGAATTGGCAGAATAAATTTATATTTTTTAATTCATAAAAATTATTTACAAAATTATCATTTGAAACAAACAATGGGAAATTGCTAATTTAATTTCATTATAAATGATATCGTTTGTTCAGAATAAGTTAGAACTATCCAAAACAAAAACTTCTGTTATTACTTTCTATATTATTGGTCTTATAGGTTTTATAATTCCCAATACAAAAAATATTTTTTTAAAGACAACCCCTTATGTTTTATTATTAAGTACTTTTTTAATTGGTCTTTATCATAAGAAATATAAGGAAAAAGAAATATTTGTATTTCTTCTGATTTTTGTCTTAGGATTTTTTATCGAAGTTATTGGAGTAAATACTTCTTTAATATTCGGTAGTTATACATACGGAAATAGTTTAGGTGTAAAAATTTTCAACACTCCTTTAATAATTGGTATTAACTGGCTGTTTTTAACATATACTTCGACTTCAATAGCTACAAAATTCAAGTTGAACAAGCTGTTTACTGTACTCATTGCTTCTACTCTAATGCTAATTTATGACTTCATATTAGAACAAGTTGCCCATAAAATGGATATGTGGAGTTGGGAAAATAATATAATACCTATTAAAAATTATATTTCATGGTGGTTAATAGGAATTGTGTTTGTCAGTTTTATTAAAATTTTTAACGTTGAAACTAAAAATCCTTTGGCTCTAACAATATTTATTTGTCAATTTCTATTCCTTATCATTCTATCTATAGTTTTATAATATAAATATGATTAAAACAAAACATCATTTTATAATCTATCCATTATTCAGATGGCTAACCCGTTATTTATTAAAGCGAAATTTTACATCTATTTCTATAAACGGTAATTTCATCGACAATGGGAAAGCATTATTAGTTATTTCAAATCATATCAGTTGGTGGGATGGTTTCTGGGTTGAATATATAAATCAAAAGATAATTCACAGGAAAATGTATTTTATGATGCTGGAAGATCAACTAAAAAAACATTGGTATTTTCAATATACAGGCGGATACTCAATTAAAAAAAAGTCAAAGGATATAATAGAAAGTATTAATTATACAATTCAGTTATTAAAAGACCATCAAAATATTGTCCTTATGTTTCCGCAGGGTGAAATAAAATCAGTATATAATAATATAATACATTTTGAGAACGGGATTAACAGAATTATCAAAGACTGCTCTCCGGATTTACAGGTGCTTTTTGTAGCCTGTTTTCCGGAATATCTATCTGACCCAAAACCAAATGTATTTATATATTTAAAAAATTATTCTATAGAAAACTTAAGAAAAAGTAACATTGAAAGTGAGTATAATTTGTTTTTTAATGAAGCTTTAAATATGCAAAAATCAAAATCTATATGATTGAATTTTTGACATATATATCATTTGGATTTATTGGTATGCAGCTGGTAAATGTAGTCATTAACTTTATTTTCCTGGAAAAAATTGGAACTACTAAGATTTTAAATAAAAAACTTATTTCTGTTCTAATTCCGGCAAGAAATGAAGAAAAAAATATTGCTGATTTACTCTCTACTCTATCCAAAATAAAGAATGATAATTTAGAAATACTTGTTTATGACGATGAATCAACTGACAACACTGCAAAAATAGTAAAAAAGTTTTCTATTAATGATAACCGGATTAAATTAATTAATCCAAATGCTCTACCTGAGAACTGGTTAGGGAAAAACCATGCTTGTTATCAACTCTCAAAAAAGGCAAGCGGTGAGTATTTCTTATTCATTGATGCTGATGTAAAATTGCATGGAAATATTATTTCTGATACAGTTTTTTATCTTGAAAAATATAATCTTGGTTTATTATCAATTTTTCCAATACAAATACAAAAAACAATAGGGGAAAAAGTTACAGTTCCAATTATGAATTATATTCTTCTTACATTACTTCCATTAATTTTAGTAAGGAAATCCCCGTTTAAATCACATTCTGCGGCAAACGGGCAGTTTATGTTGTTCAAATCTGATATTTATAGAAAATTCAGTCCTCATAAATTATTTAAGGATTGCTATGTAGAAGATATTGTTATATCAAAATTTCTAAAAGAGCAAAAAATTAAAATAGCTTGTATTACGGGAGAAAACAGGGTAAAATGCAGAATGTATAATAATTATAAAGAGGCATTAAATGGTTTTTCTAAAAATATTTTTATGTTCTATGGAAATAAACCAGCATTAGCATTTATTTTCTGGATATTTGCATGTTTTGGTTTTGTTCCTGTGCTAATATTTAAATATAGTTATCTTATAATTTATTTAACATTGATTGTTTTAATTCAAATACTTTATTCTATCATTGGCAAGCAAAATATATTTTTAAACATAATATTTTTCCCATTGCATTTAATATTTATGTTACAAGTTATGATAAATGGGTTAAAAATTCAAAAAAATAAAATGTTTTTATGGAAACAAAGAAATGTTTACCGATAATATTGTTCTTTACTTACTTCTTTTTATAAATTTAGAACACCAAGGATATAAAAAAAACTTTACTGAAATAATAACAAATTAAAATTTATAAAACTGAATTATTAAGAAAAAAAATCAAATGAGCAAAGATGTATTAATTATAGGAACCGGGTTAGGCGGGTTAGCCACAGGATTAAGATTAGCAACAAGAGGATATAAAATAATTTTTATTGAAAAAGAATCACAACCCGGAGGACGCTTAAATCAAATAAAGAAAGAAGGGTTTACTTTCGATATTGGTCCGAGTTTTTTTAGCATGCCATACGAATTTGAAGAATTTGTTAAAAATTGTGGTATAAAAATGCCATTTGAATTTAATGAACTTGAACCAATTTATACTGTACATTTCAAAGGGAGTAATAAAAGATTTACTCTTTATAAAAACATTGATAAATTAAGTGCACAGTTTGAGAATATAGAACCTAATTTTAAATCAAGGTTCATTTCTTATTTAAATAAGTGCAAAGAGCTCTATTGGGACACAATTGATATCGTTATAAAGCGAAATTTTGATAGCGTTCCGGAATATCTTAAGTCGTTAATACAAGTAAATCCCAAACACTTTCCGGTTTTATTTAAAACATTCTGGAAACAAACAGGAAAGTATTTTAAATCAAAAGAGGCAAGACAAATAATATCCCTGATCGCATTTTTTTTAGGCAGAACTCCTTTTGATACAAATGCGGTTTATACACTTTTATCTTATATTGAATTTTTAAATACCGGATATTATAACGTTAAAAACGGTATGTATACTATTGTACAAAGTATAGTAAATGAACTAAAAAAATTAAATGCATTATTTTATTACAATACAGAAATTGTAGATTTTAAAAGTGATAACAATAAATTAACCGCTTTAATTGACCAAAATGGAAATAAATGGGAGGCAGATATTTTTGTAATTAATTCAGACGCTGCCTTCTTCAGAGGAAATGTGCTTAAGCGAAAACAATTTTCTGAGGATAGATTAAGAAAAATGAACTGGACAATGGGATATCTGACCATATATTTAGGAATAAGTAAAAAATTACCGCAAGTAGAACACCACAATTACTTTTTGGGAGACAATTATGAAGAATATTCTAAAGATATAATGGTAAATCCATATACACTTGAAAAGCCATATTATTATGTGAATGTACTTTCAAAAAATAATAATTGCGCTCCAATTGGCTCTGAATCCTTAATTTTTGTCTGCCCTGTTCCTAACTTGCTTTATAAACCAGATTGGTCTGATAAAGAAGAAATTGTCAATAGTATAATTAATGATTTTTCGGAACGAATAGGTGAAAATATTTCAGATAAAATAGTCGTCAAATTATCATATACTCCGGAAGATTGGCAAAACAAATTTAATTTATATAAAGGAGCTGGGTTAGGACTTTCGCATAAATTAAATCAAATAGGTGCTTTTCGTCCTAAAAACTACGATGAAATTTACAGGAATACTTTCTATGTAGGTGCTTCTACTATACCAGGTGCAGGCTTACCTATGTCAATCATTAGTTCAAAATTAGTCGTAGAAAGAATTTGTAATTATGCAAAAGATTCTAAACAATAATAATTAAATAGTTTTTATGTGAAATTTTTAAATATGAGTATCTTTACAGAAGTTGATATTATGCTCAGAATGAATAATAAAAATTCAAAGTTATATTTGTGAAATTTTAAAACGACATTTGCAAAAAAATATTATCAGAAAGGAAAACATCTATTTGTAGTGTTTGGAATATTTTTTATTATTATTCCCCTGCATAATAAATATAATTTATATCTAAAATAAAAAGCCCTTATGCAGGAATACATAAGGGCTTTTTGAAAGTCTATAAAATTAATTAATTCTTCTTTTCGTCTTTCTTCTTTTCATCCTTCTTTACATCTTTCTTTTCGTCTTTCTTTACATCTTTCTTTTCATCTTTCTTCACATCTTTCTTTTCTTCAGTTGCTTCTTTCTTTACAACTTTTCTTTTCTTGGGCCATTTGTTTTTGTATTTCTTGGTCTTTTCAACTGCTGCTTTAATACCATCTGGGGTCAAAGCTGGAATTACAAGAACTTGACCTGGATAAATTAAATTGGGGTTCTTAATGGTTTTAGGTACTTTGGGTGGTGCAGCTTTTACACCTTCTTTATTCTTTTCCCAAATTGCAAACCATGCTTTTGGTTCTTTGTAGAATTTATCAGAAATTTTCCATAAGCAATCACCTTTAACAACTGTGTATTCATCAGTTTTCTTTGGAGGATTCTTCCATGCATCTAATTCTTTTTTCATCTTTGCAATTCTTGCGGCATAATCACCAGTGCATTTGAAAGGACTTTTTTCAAGAGCTGCTAACATTTTTTCAGCTTCTTCCGGAGTCTTTCCTGATTTTTCTTTTTGGGTATTGATGATCTTTTCAGCTTCTTCGAAATTTTTCTTGTATGCAGCTGGATCACCATAAGATTTTAATTCATCTTCTGCTTTCTTAACCTTTTCATTCTTATCCTTCAAGGTTGCATCCAAGGCTTTAATCTCATTGTCGAGAGCCTTAATTTCTTCATTCAGATTAGAAATTGTTTGTTCATATTCACTTTTCTCCTGTAGATATTGTTCTTCGGTATAGTTTTCCCATGGTTCTTCTTCCTGGGCGTATGCGGAATAAGCAAAACCGAAAATCAAGGAGAAAGCGAATAATACGATTAACAATTTGTGTAACTTCATTTTCTTTAATCTCCTTTTTAAATTTTTAAAACTTTTTGGTTAATGAAATGGATTACTTACAATTCTTAAGAGTTTCAATATCCTTCTGTAACTTATTCAACTGGTCATCTTTTTGCTTAATTTGTCCTTCAATCTTCTTCTTTTCACTTTCCTTTGTTGCTTTTTCATTCTCTAAGGATTTGATTTGTTCCTTAAGATTTTGTAATTCATTCCATTGCTCTTGCGTTATTCCGCCACCACATCCAGTCAAGAATACAGAACCGGAAATGAACGCGGAGCACAACAGAATGAGTGACATCTTTTTTAGTCTTGCCATTAGTGATACCTCCTGTTTTGGCTTTTTTAAAATTTAGTTAATTAAAAACAGTTCAAATATATACTATATAATTTTACTTGTCAAGTCATATTCTAAAAAAGTAGACACTTCTTTATTAAATTATTGTTAAATTTCAGCAAAAATTGTGCCAGTGTTTCAAAAAATAGACACTGATAATATTTTTCCGAAAAAAATTTTTACTTTTGTTTATTAAATTCTGATTTATTAATAATTTACTCCCATTCAATTGTTGCAGGGGGCTTAGAAGTAATATCATATACCACTCTATTAACTCCTTTTACAGAATTAACAATCTTATTTGCAATTAATGTCAGATAGTCTTTATTGAAATGATAAAAATCCGCGGTCATACCATCTAATGAAGTAACTGCTCTCAAACATACAACATTTTCATAACTTCTGTAATCACCCATTACACCTACACTTTGGACAGGTAATAGAACTGCAAAAGCCTGCCATATTTTATTATAAAGGTTATGTTCTTTCAGTGAATTTATATATATTTCGTCAACCTCTCTTAATAATTTAAGTTTGTCTTTAGTAACATCCCCGATAATTCTAATTGCTAAACCAGGACCTGGGAAAGGATGCCTCATTAAAATATTTGAGGGTACTCCAAGGGTATTTCCAATTACTCTGACTTCATCTTTAAATAATTCACGCAAAGGTTCGATTAATTTTAAATTCATTCTGGAAGGTAGCCCACCGACATTATGATGTGATTTAATTGTAACGGAGGGTCCTTTAAAAGAAACAGATTCAATTACATCAGGATATAAAGTCCCCTGTACAAGAAATTTAACATTACCTTTACTTCTTCTGATTTTTTTTGCTTCATTCTCGAATACTTCAATAAATGTTTTTCCAATTATCTTCCTTTTTAATTCCGGGTCAATAACCCCTTTTAATCTTTTCAGAAATATATTCTCGGCATTTATAAAATGAAGATTCATTTTAAAATTCTTTTTAAAAAAGTCGATAATTTCTTTACTTTCGTTTTTTCTCATCAATCCGGTGTCTATGTGAATACATATTAATCTATTTTTTATCGCTTTATGAACAAGAACTGCCGCAACAGAAGAATCTACTCCCCCGCTTAATCCGAGAATTGCATAATCGTTTTTAACTTCATTTTTTATACTCTTAATCTTTTCCTTGATAAATGATGACGGTTTAAATAAATTTTTTACTTTGCAAATTTTAAAAACAAAATCTTTTAAAATTTCTTTTCCATAATCCGTATGATAAACTTCAGGATGAAATTGTAATCCATATACATAATTGTTCTTATCTTCAAAACTGCTAATAATATTGTTTTGGCTTATTGAAGTTATAAAAAGATTTTCCGATAGTTTTTCAATTGAATCTCCATGACTCATCCAGACTTTTAATTTCGTTGTCTTTCTAACAATTGATTTAAATAAAACGCTGTTTTTATTTAATCGAATTTTTGTATGACCATATTCTTTAAATCTTGATTTTGATATTACACCACCAAGCAAATGTACTATGAGATGCATACCATAACATATTCCAAGAACTGGTATTTTATTAATAATAAAATAATTCAAAAGTTCCGATGAAATTTTTGGGGCTCCTTTTTCAAAAACGCTTGACGGACCACCGGAAAAAATTACTCCCTTCAGGTTATAATTTTGTTTTGAATTAAGAATTTTACCAAGCGGTTCATTATATGGGTGTATTTCTGAATATACTGATAGCTCCCTAATCCGTCTTGCAATTAGTTGTGTGTATTGAGAACCAAAATCAAGAATTAAGATGAAATCATGTTTCATATAATTTAATTAATGTTTTTATTGAAAAATTCCTTTAAAGCAAGATTCACTGCACCTTCAACCGGTAATAACTTTTTTTCAATTAATGTAAATTTATCTTTAAATTTTTTCTTTATTTGCTCCTTAACTAATTTCGAATAATAATTATCGTTTTCTAACAGACCCCCACTCAACATAAGGTTCATTTTTTTCGGTATATTCTTCGACTTCACGAAAATTTTCAATTGTTGAATAAGCTTATCTGCTTCCCATCTAAGTAAATCCTTACAATTTTTATTCCCATTATCGGCAAGATTAATTACTAACTTTGCTATTTTAGCAATATTAAAATTTCTTTGATATATTTTTTCAATAAAATTTTCGCTATTTATTTTAAATTTTCTCTCAACTTCAATTAAATAATTACTTTTTGCTATACCATTATACAAATCATATTCAGTTGTTAGATTCTGTAATACAGTTTTACCAATCTCAAAACCACTTCCATTATCTCCTATAATCCTACCCCAACCTCCTACCCGATAAATTTTATTACCAAATTTTGAATATATGATTGAACCAGTCCCGCAAATTAAAACAGCACCATCATTTTCTCTGAATGCTGCAAAAAGCGTTGCTTCCGCATCGGATATGACAATAATATTATTTAGTTTAATTCTTTTTCTAAAATTATTTTTAATTTCATTCCTGACCCTCACATTGCTACCCCCTGCAACAGCAATACAGAGTCCTTTACATTGATTCCATTTTAATTTATTTTTTCTTAACAAACTACTAAGCAGTGTTAACAAGAATTCTGAAAAAAATCTTAACCCCACGGCATTTAAATGAAAACTTGTTACAGTTTTAGTTATAACTTTGCTTAAGTGAGGGAACAAAATTTTAATTCTTATTTTCGACCCTCCAGAATCTACTCCTATGATAAAGGTTTTATTCATAATTATGATTTCGTTTTAAACTTACATAAATATTTTGATAATCTTAATGCAGTATGAAATTTACAAAATATTAATAAAATGAGCTGATTTTAATAAAATTTTAAGAATAAAAATTTTTAAAAAAATCCTTGTTTTTTTAAAATACCTATTGTATATTTCATAAAATCAAGGTATGAAAAAAACGATACTACTTATTTTTAGTTTAATTGTTTTGATTACGGCTGTCGCATTTGCTGATTTAACAATACAATACTTTACCGGAAAATCAACTCAGGATGGTATATTACTTGAATGGAAAACCGGCGATGAGGGTGGTACTTCATATTTCCAAATAGAACGAAGTGCAAATAATCCGAATAATTTTATTTACCTCTACACTATCAATGCAACCGGCAATAATTCTTTCTATTCATATCTTGATAATTCTTTAATGAGGATGTCGGGTTCTTCAATTTATTATTATAGATTAAAATGCGTTAAGCCAGGTGGTAGTTATGTTTATTCAAATACTATAACTGTTGTTCATTCAGTATCCGGCATAAAGGATACCTGGGGAAGTATAAAAGCAATATTCAGATAGCAAAATCTTACTTATCTCCGAAAATAAATACCCTTTTTAAAACTATTGAATTTATATATTTAATATTATAAAAATGCCTTCAGAATTAAGAATTTCTAAAGCACTTTACTTAACATCAGCAATTATCAATATTATATATGCTGGTTTTGGTCTTATTGGAACTATTATATTTGGCTCATTAACCTGCGGGATAGGATGTTTATCAATTATACTGCCTGTTTTTTGTACTATTGTTGCAGTATTGGATTATATAGCTTATGATAAATTGAATAACCTTGACCAAAAAAATACTTTTAACTCACTTCAAACTGCTGCTATTCTTGAGATAATTACTGTTTTAGTAGGAAATATGATAGTAATGGTATTAGGAATAATTAATTTATTACACTTACAAAAAAGAGAAGTAAGAGAATTTGTAATAAATAAAAATATTTATTAAAATGTTTGATAAATTAGAAAAAGTTAAAGAACGATATATAGAAATTGGTAACTTATTAGTAAAACCTGAAATTATTTCTAATCAGGAAGAATTCATAAAATTATCAAAAGAATATTCAAGTCTTAATGAAATTGTAACTTTATATGATGAATATTTAAAAGCAAAAAAAGAACTTGATTCAATTAAAATTCTGATTCAGGATTCAAAAGAAAGTGATATAAAAGAGTTAGCAAAAGAAGAAGAGGAAAACTTAAAAAATAAGCTCAACAATTTGGAAAAAAATATAAAAGAATTATTAATTCCTAAAGATCCGGAAGATGAAAAATCGGCAATAATGGAGATAAGGGCAGGCACAGGTGGAGAAGAGGCAGCTTTATTTGCTGCTGATTTATATAGAATGTACACAAAATTTTTCGTTCGCAAAGGATGGAATTATGAATTAATTAATTTTACTGAATCATCAATTCCCGGTGGTTTAAAGGAAGTGATTCTTTCAATAAATAATAAAGGATCTTACGGTGAATTAAAATATGAAAGCGGTGTTCACAGAGTACAAAGAATTCCAATAACAGAATCAAGTGGAAGAATTCATACTTCTGCAGCTTCAGTAGCGGTACTACCAGAAGCAGAAGATGTAGATATTGAAATAGATGAAAATGATTTAAAGATTGATGTGTTTCGTTCTGGTGGTGCTGGTGGACAAAATGTCAACAAAGTAGAAACAGCTATAAGAATTACACACCTACCCACCGGAATAGTAGTACAGTGTCAAGATGAAAGATCTCAATTAAAGAATAAAAACAAAGCAATGAAAGTACTTCGTTCAAGATTATACGAGATAGAATTAGAAAAAAGAGATAAAGAAATAACAGAGAAAAGAAGACAAATGGTAAAGAGAGGAGACAGAAGCGAAAAAATCCGAACTTATAATTACCCGCAAAACCGCTTAACTGACCATAGAATAGGATTAACTTTGTATAACTTAACTGAGATAATGGAGGGAGATTTAGATGAGATTATTGATAAACTAAAAACAGCAGATAGAGCTGAAAAATTAATTAACGCAGGAATATAACACTTTTTACAAATAAAAAATCCCCTTCAGATTGTCAATCAATTGAAGGGGATTTACTTTTTTTTAAAAAAATCAAATTATTTTACAAGTACCATTTTTCTTGTTTCAACATAACTGTCTGCAAACAACCTATAATAATAAATGCCAGATGGAAGGTTAGTTGCATCGAATTTATATTCATAAGTTCCCGCTTCTTTATCACCTTCTTCAAGAACTAATATTTCCTGACCAATAGAATTATATACTGCAAGTTTAACAGTACTTTTCTTAGGAATGTCAAATCTGATTGTTGTTGTTGGATTAAATGGATTAGGATAATTTTGTTTTAGTTCATAAGTTCTTGGAATACCATTTCCAATTTTAGTTACCCCAGCAGGATTACCAACAAACACATCATCAACAAAAACACAAAAACCATCATTCACACAATCCATATAATATCTGAATCCGATCCAAATATTTGCTGAACCAGTAAACAACGCCAAACTATATGTGTATTGTTGAAAATTACCATAGGTAGAACCGGAGGGCCATACAATCGTGCCAAGGTGGTCAAGGAAACTATAAGTATTTGAATCAGTTGTGCTAACCCAAATTTGTAAACTATCGCCCCAGGCAGGACTACCGCCGCATGCCCAGAATTTGAGAACATCAGTAGATTCAATATTACTGACACGCTTTGTAATTAACCATGCATCAGAAGTGTTATAACTACTATTATTAGTATCAACTCCGCACCACCAGGAAGCCATACAAGATTTAATTCCCGAATGAGCAACAGCCCTTGCTGTAGCTAAACCAGGAATATATTTCCCTGTATCACGGACAGTCCAATTTGCCCACGGGTCAATAGGATACGTAGCATTATTTACACGTGACCAACCGGGAGGGAGATTTAAAGAATCACTTGTTTCAAAACCTTCCTGAAGTTTAATTTGAGAAAATACACTTACAGAAAAAGCTAGAATAAAAACTAATAAGAATAATTTCTTCATTTCTTACTCCTTTTAAATTTTAGGTTAAGATTTTATATTTTAATATACTTATAAATTTATGAAAATAAAATATCATTATTTTATCGTTAAAAGTAAAAAAAATATAAATTATGAATTCACAGTTAGATTATAAACATTTCTTATTAATTTCTCATAACTTTGAATTAAATCCACCTGCCTTCTTTCCATAACAATTTTTGCGGTTTGCAAAGCTTCATCTATTTTATATCTTGAGGGTTGTTTACCCTGAATGTACCATGTAAAGGAATCAATAAATTTATCGGGAAAACCTCCTCCTGCAATCAAAGCAAAAATGCCAATTATACTACCTGTATTAAGCATAGTATTAATTCCTGTTTTTGTATGGTCTCCAATAATACTTCCTAAAAAGGTTAAACCTGTTTGATGTTGAATTGAATTTTTATTGAACCTTGTTTTTATAAGTGAATAATTATTTTTCAGGTTACTTGTTACAGTATCTGCACCAAGGTTTACAAATTCAGAAATATAGGAATTTCCAATAAATCCGTCGTGTTGTTTATTTACAAATGAATGGAAAATTGTACCAGAAACTTCCCCTGCAATACGGGAATTATATCCAATAGAGACAGGACCATAGAGTTTAGTTCCTGCTTTAATAATCGATTTTTTTCCAATATAGACTGGTCCTTTTATATATGTAAAGGGTTCTATCAAAACTTCATCATTGATGAAAATTTTTCCATCTGAAGCATCAAAAACAGTATAAGGCATTACTATTGACGAGTGAGAAATATTTACTAATTCAGGATTAATTATTTTATAATCGGTCTGGTTTTTATTATTTAATTTAAACTCCAGCAATTCTAAATCATAATTCAATATAGAGTTGAAATACTTAATAATATCCCAGGAATAATTTATTATATAGAAATCTTTCTCAGGATAAAACTTAAAAGTTTCGTTATCTAAAATTTTAAGTTTTAATTGATTAACAATTTCAGAAAAAGGAATAAATTCACATTTATTATCTGGCTTGATTAAAGGATAGATATCTCTAATATTTTTATTAGATAATTTAACTGCAAGAACAATATTGTCATATTTCCATATAAAGCTATCGTTAAAATTTATTAAATAATCGAGCAGGTTTTTCTTAAATACTATTCTACCATTCAGAAAAAGTGAATCGTTTTTTTCGAAGTTATTGGTTTTATTGCCTTTAATTTCAGTGATATAATCAGAGAGAATTTTTCTGCAATGGTAGAAGATTTTAAATTTTTCCTTTAAAATTAAACCAATTCTTTCGGCATTAGTAAATATCCCTGTTCTTATATCATAAGTAGGTTTTAATAAAGTAAGTGGGGATAAATTATCATAAAATTCATCTTCGAAAATAATAATATTCATAAATTTAAATAATAAAAAAATCTTGCTGTTGCAAGATTTTAATTTTAAGTAATTTGTTAATTAAGAAAAACAAATTTTAAAATAAGTTAAGTATCTGTTTTCTTGGTTTTTCCGTACTTTTTAAGGAATTTTTCAACTCTACCAGCAGTATCCACAATTTTTTGAGTACCTGTAAAAAACGGATGACATAGAGAACAAATTTCTACTTTTATTTCGGGTACTGTTGACCTCGTAGTAAATAAAACTCCTCTGTTTTCACCACAGTTACATATAACTTTGCATTTGTAATACTTTGGATGTAAATTCTTTTTCATTTTTATTACGAATATTTAAAAATGTAAAAATATTGAATTATAATTATAATTTCAATGTTAATATGTAAAAATAATATTTTAAATCAAAAAATTAATAAATGTAAGTATAAGATTAAATAAAAGTTTAAGTTTCTATTGATTTGAATTTTTTAATATTAAAATTATTTGTAAATTAATTATGTTACAAAATTAAATCACACCTAATTATGAAGAAATTCACAATTATTTTTGTTTCAATTATATTATCTTCTATGGCTCTTGCAAATTTAAAGGGGGTAGAATTTATAGAACCAAAACCAGGAGCTAAATATATAAATCTGGAAACAACAATAATAATAAAACCAGAAGCGAAATTTATGAACTTAATAAATCCAGCTACTTTTAATATTGAAGTAAGCGGAACAAAATCAGGATATCACACGGGAAAGATAATTTTATCAGATGACGGAACGACGATAATATTTAAACCTGACAAATTTTTTTCCCTTGGCGAAAAAGTAACAGTAAATTTTAAGATTCCTACACAACAAAAATCAATTTATGAATTCTATACCAAAGAAAAAGAACCTCCATATAGAAAATATGAAAGTTTCAAGAAATTAATGGAAGAAGCAGAAAGACATCAGCTATATGAAGCGATGTTTAATTTCAGAGACTCTTTACCAAGCACTTATCCACAAATAGTTGTAGAACAGTTTGGACCTACAGCTCCAGGGAAATTATTTGTTGCAAATTTCTCATATCCCGGAATTTGCGATGCTTATATGAGCATACTTCCTAATTCTCCAAATCCATTTTTTTATCGTTACTCTCCAAATAACATCTATGACTTCAAAGTTCAAAAATCCAATGGAAAAATAACTTATTGTGATTTTGTTAAGCATAAATTTTATATGCTTGATACAAATTATGTTATTATCGATAGTTTTTATACAGGAAATGGTTATACAACAGATGAACATGATTTGCAAATATTAGACAATGGCCATTATTTAATACTTGCTTATGACCCACAAATTGTAAATATGAGTGAAATCTATCCTGGGGGTGATACTGCAGCATTAGTAATAGGATTAATTGTGCAGGAGTTGGATAATAATAAAAATGTAGTTTTCCAATGGCGAAGTTGGGATTATTTCAGTATTTTAGATGCATCAAATATTAATTTTACTGCCAGCGAAATAGATTATGTACATGGGAATGCCGTTGAAAAGGATATTGATGGTAATTTAATGATTTCCAGCAGAAATATGGATGAAATCACAAAAATCAATAGACAGAATGGGAATATTATTTGGCGACTTGGTGGTAAAAAGAATCAATTTACTTTTATCAATGATACTCTTGGATTTAATCGCCAACATGATATAAGAAGAGTGTATAACGGAAATATAACATTATATGATAATGGTAATTTTCATACTCCCCCATTTTCAAGAGCAGTGGAATATCAAATAAATGAAACAGCAAGAACAGTTACACTTGTTTGGGAATATCGACATAACCCCCGAATATATGCATTTGCAATGGGTAATGTTCAAAGATTACCAAATGGTAATACAATAATTGGTTGGGGTTATTCCAACAATGGATTATCAGAGGTTACCCCAAGTGGCGTCAAAGTTATGCATGTAAAATTCCCCTTATTTGTTCAAACATACAGAGCTTTCAGATTCCCTTGGAAAGAAGAAATTCCTACTATACTTCCAAATCCTTCAACTGAACTACCTGATAAATACAACTTATATCAGAATTATCCAAACCCATTCAATCCTAATACTATAATATCCTTTGATATTCCTAAAGATGAATTTGTGAGTTTAAGAATTTATAATATACTTGGTAAAGAAGTTGCGGTATTAATAAACGAACAAATTAAAGCTGGAAATTACAAATTTGAGTTTAACGGTTCTTCATTATCAAGTGGAACATATTTATATTTGCTTGAGACCCCATCTTTTAAAGAAGTAAAAAGAATGACATTAATCAAGTAGCAAATATAATAAGTGACATTACATTTTGACTAAAAAGTATAATTCAATTCTGCTAAATTATTAGATAAAGTACGGGATGTAGCGTAGCCTGGTAGCGCGCATCGTTCGGGACGATGAGGTCGCCAGTTCGAATCTGGCCATCCCGACACAATATTGAATGTTATCTAACCAGGGATATTAGTTTTATATACTTATCTTTTCTTTATTTACTGACTTTAAATGCCACTTTGAATTAGTTAACTTTTTAAAAATATAATTTATTAGAGCTATGAAGTTTGCATTTATAAGTACTTATCCACCGCAAAAGTGTGGTATAGGAACCTTCACGAATAATCTTATTGATTCAATTGCAGAAAATTTTGGATATAAAGATTTAATCCCCAACATTTATGTAGTTGCAATTTGTGATAAAGAACCTCCATATGACTATCCTCCGGAGGTTTCTTTTGTAGTAAATCAGAATATTCAAAGAGATTATGTTGCAGCTGCAAAGTACATTAATTATAATAAAGTAGATGTTTGTATTCTTGAACATGAATTTGGAATTTTCGGGGGAGAAAACGGAGTATATATATTATCCCTAATTAGTAGACTTGAGGTTCCATTAATTGTAACTTTTCATACTGTCATTAGAGAACCTACTTATATACAAAAGGTGATTGTACAGGAATTAAGTCAAAGAGCAGAAAAGGTTGTAGTTATGAGTCAAAAAGCAGTAAAATTTTTACTTGATGTCTATAACCTTGATGGAAAAAAAATTGAAGTTATTGAACATGGAGTACCTGTTGGAAAAGTATTTCATAGAGATGCGGTAAGAGAAAAATTTAACTTTACAAATAAAATAGTTTTACTAACTTTTGGTCTGTTAAGTCGTAATAAAGGTATTGAAACAGTAATTAAGGCTCTTCCAAAAGTAGTAGAAAAACATAAAAATTTACTTTACATAGTTTTGGGGAACACTCACCCAAAAATTGTAAGTAAATATGGAGAAGAATATAGAGAATATTTATTAAGACTTGTAAAGGAATATGGAATTGAGAATTATGTTTATTTTTATAAAAATTTCTTACCTGAAGACTTATTAATGGAATATCTATATGCAACAGATATATATATTACTCCTTACTTGAATGAAGCACAAATAACAAGTGGAACTCTTTCTTATGCAATAGGAGCAGGTGCAGCAGTAATATCAACACCATACTGGCATGCACAAGAATTGCTTGCAGATGGACGAGGAATTTTATTTGATTTTAATAATCATGAACAACTTGCAGATATATTAATAGATTTACTTGGAAACCCTGAAAAAATCGAACAGCTAAGAGAAGCAGCTACAAAATATGGAAACAATCTTAAATGGCCTAAAATAGGTGCAAAATACATAAAAGTATCGAAATCTGCGATAAGTAACTTTTCCTATGTTGAAAAACAAAAGAAAACTATACTTGATCCATACTTATTGCCTGATTTTACACTTGCTCATGTAATAAGATTAACAGATGATACAGGAATTGTTCAACATGCAAAATATGGAATTCCAAATTTAAAAGAGGGATACTGTCTTGATGATAATTCAAGGGCTCTTTTAATGACAGCAATAGCGCATCAAAAGAACCGTACGAAAGATGCGATTGATTTAATGCCAATATACTTAAGCTTCCTGAATTATATGCAAAACGAAGATGGTTCATTTAGGAATTTTTTAAGTTTCAACAGAAATTATCTTGATAAGGTTGGCTCAGAAGATTGTTTCGGAAGGACTATGTGGACATTAGGGTTTTTAATTTGCAAATTTCCAAAGGATTCTTATCATCAATTAGCACTTGATATATTTAATAAGTCTTTAAGATATATAAGAAATCTGAAACATATTAGAGGCTACGCAAATACAATAATTGGACTTGCACATTATTTAAGAAGATTTCCGGAAGATGCAAATGTAAAGGATTTAACTTATGAATTGACTAATAAATTAATTAATGCTTATAAAAAAACAAAAACTGAGGACTGGAAATGGTTTGAAAACATACTAACTTATGACAATGCTATATTACCTCTTTCCTTATTATATGCTTCTGAGATTTTTATCTCGGAAGAAATTATGAAAATTGCATTGGAAAGTTGTTCTTTTCTTGAAAGTATTACAATGAAAAACGATTACTTAAAACCAATTGGAAGTAAAGGATGGTTTCCTAAAGGTGGTAAATGCGCTGATTTTGCCCAACAATCTATTGATGTAATGGGAATGGTATTGTTATACTTTAAAGCGTATCAATCAACAAGGGATAAAAAGTATCTTGATAAAATGTTTACTTCTTATCTGTGGTATATGGGTAAAAATGAGTTAAATCTACCGGTTTATGATTTTGAATCAGGTGGATGCTATGATGGTCTTGAAGAATATGGTCTCAACCAAAATCAAGGAGCAGAAAGCACAATAGCATACTTGATTGCACATCTTACTGTATTAAACGCCTTCGAATTAGAATATGAATATGAAAAATAACTTTTTTCTATTTTTCATCATTATATTATGTCAATAATTAAACGCTATAAAAAAAACCCAATCCTTAAAAAAGACAATGTTCCTTATCCGGTAGCGACTATTCATAATGCAGGAGCAGTAAAATTTAATGACAAATATATATTGCTATTTCGTTCACATTTATTAAATGGGAGAAGTATAATAGGTATTGCAACAAGTAATGATGGATTTAACTTTAAAGTATCTGATGAACCTTTTATTACCCCTGCAAAAGAAGGAGATTTTAAAATATATGAAGAGTATGGCGTTGAAGACCCAAGAATTACTTTCATCAATGGAGAATATTTAATCACTTATAGTGCTTATTCTCGATTCGGAGTAAGAATAGTTCTTGCTAAAACAATTGATTTTAAGAATATTGAAAGAATAGCATTAATAACAGAGGCAGATTATAGAAATGTGGTAATTTTTCCAGAAAAGATTAATGGGCTATATGTTCGTCTCGATAGACCACATACAGGAATAATACCATGGTCAATCTGGATATCATATTCTCCAGATTTAATTCACTGGGGAAATTCAAAAATCATAATTATGCCAATGAAGTATCATTGGGATGAAATGAAAATAGGTCCCGGAGCACCTCCAATTAAGACTGATAAAGGATGGTTAAACATATACCATGGGGTATTTTCAACAATGGATGGTAGCATATATAGATTAGGAGTTGCCTTACTTGATATAGAAGACCCCTCAAAAGTTTTAGGGGTGGCAGATGAATGGATATTACAACCAGAAGAATTATATGAGACCACAGGATATGTACACAATGTAGTTTTTACCTGTGGCGCGATTCCAGAAGTTGATGGAACAGTTAAAATTTATTGGGGAGGTGCAGATAGTGTAATTTGTGTTGGCGAAGCTAACATAAAAGAATTGGTTGAGTTATGTTTACACAAATCAAGAAACCCGCTTTAAGATAATATAAATCACTTTAGAAAAAATAATTTATATTAAATAAATTTAATTTCAGAATAATGAAAGTTGCGATTTTATCACCTGCTGTATGGAGAACCCCCCCAAGAAAATACGGTCCATGGGAACAAGTAGCTTACAATATTACTGAGGGATTAGTTGAGAAAGGTATTGATGTTACTTTATTTGCAACGGGAGATTCAATAACAAGTGCTAAACTTGAATATATAATAAAAGAACCCTATGGGGAAAATCCCCAGTTAGATGCAAAAGTATGTGAGTGTATGCATATAAGTTACTTAATGGAAAAAGCCAAAAAGTTTGATATTATTCATAATAATTATGACTTCTTACCATTAACATATTCCAGACTTATAAAGACACCAATGGTAACAACAATACATGGTTTTTCCTCTCCCAAAATTATTCCTGTATATAAAAGATATAATGATATAAACTATTATGTTTCAATAAGCAATTCCGATAGGAGTAGTGAATTAATATATATTGCAACTGTGTATAACGGTGTAAATGAAAAAGATTTCACTTTTAGAAAAGAACATGGAGATTACCTTTTATTTTTTGGGAGAATACATCATGAAAAAGGCACTTTTGAATGTATAAAAATAGCAAGAGAATATGGAATGAAATTAATAATATCCGGATTGATTCAGGACAAAAAATATTTTAATGAAAAAGTAAAACCATATATAGATAATAATAACATAATTTATTTAGGAAATTCAGGTCCGGAAGAAAGGGATAAATTATTAGGTGGAGCATATGCTTTATTACATCCTATCAATTTTGAAGAACCATTTGGGTTAAGTGTAGTAGAGGCATTTTTTTGTGGAACACCAGTAGTTGCATTTAATAGAGGGGCAATGCCAGAAATAATTTTGAATGGTAAAACAGGATTTTTAGTAAACAGTATTGCTGAAGCCTTAAATTCATTAGATAAAATCAAAACTTTAAACAGAAAAGAATGTAGAATATGGGCTGAAAGTAAATTTACCAGAATGAAAATGGTGGAGGATTATATTGAAGTTTATAAGAAAATATTAAAATATATATAATTTATCCCTCCCGCAGTTTTGATAAAAGAAGATTTAAATCCACAGTAGCAAAACTTGAAGCAAAATCAGCAATAGCATAAGGAATAACCAATTTACCATTATGTATTATTGAACCACAAGAATAAACCACATTGGGTACATATCCTTCTCTCTCATCTTCTTTTGGCACAATTAAAGGTTCTTTTAATTCGCCGATCACTTTTGTCGGATCGTTTAAATCAAGAAGTATTACACCAATTGAATATTTCCTCATTTGACCTACACCGTGAGTGATAACAACCCAACCTTCTGGTGTTTCAATAGGAGAGCCACAATTACCAACCTGAATTAATTCCCAATCGAATTTGGGTTCCCGTAAAAGTTTTGCAGATTCCCAAATATTGATATTATCAGAAAACATAATGTAGTGATTAATGCCATCAATACGAGAAAGCATGGCATATTTTCCATTTATTTTTCTGGGAAAAAGTGCAAAATTTTTATCCTTTATACACTCACCATGTAAAGGAAGATTTTTAAATTGATAAAAATCCTTTGTCTTTAATAATTTGGGAAGTATTGTAAATCCATCAAATGCTGTATAAGTCGCATAATATATACTTTCTCCATTATCCTCAGTAAATTTTACAAAACGAGCATCTTCAATTCCATTTTTTTCTGTTCTTGAAACCGGGAAAATTACTCTTTCAGATATATCAGTATCTTTTGAAAAGGAAATCTCGTAATGTGATTTTGCAAGCCACATTATTTGATTTAAAGTTTTATTCTGGTCAAGATTTAATCCTTCTGATAATTTCGCTTTATCAACTGCTTCTTTTAGTTGACTATAATAAAACTCATCTTTAAGTTGACTCAAAATTTTAGAGGAAATATCATTTACTATTTCATGTTCTCTTAAAATTTTTATAAACTCTTCCTTATCATACACATGTCCTTTTATAATTTCAGCTTCGCTAACATGATACCCTTGAGGGTCAAAAGTAAAATTGCAATCTTTATCCAAAATTCCACTTCTAAATACAATAGAAGAAATATGACTTTCTCCTGTTGCTCTAAAACTTACAATAAATCTCTTCTGTTCATACTCAAGCCCGCTTTGGTCTGGATGTTCAACCATAGAAGGATTAAATAAAGCAGCAGATTCTATTGAATACTCCATTGTAAAATAAGAGCCAATCAGAAGTTTTTTAGTATTAGAAATCTTTTTGTTATTATTTCCTGTCCCATTTATATAACGAGAAGCTTTATTGAAATTATTATGAAAAATTTTTGTAATATTTCTATGCCTTTTAGCAAATTCTCTTAATACTAAATTTAGCGATCTTTCCGCTTCCTTTTCACTCATCTTTACAATTTTTTCAATTATTGCTTTTGCAATTGCTTCACTATGATTAAAAAATCTTGTAATTACTCTTTTTGGGTCAGGATATATCCTTGCTGCTTTGCGGTCAACTGTAATTCTCATAAATAGTATTTAAAAAATGTAAATTTAATTCTTCATTTAATAAATAAAAATGAAAATATTACTCAATTAATGATTTTTATTGATTAGAAACCGATAATGTTCCCTAAGGAATGAATCAAAAAATTATGAATATTTAATGCTTTATCATTTAATCTTTTTTAAAATCATAGCATATTTGATAAATAAAAACTATCAATATGAAAAAAATACTTTTTAGAATTTTAATACTTCTTATTTTTTCACAGGTATTATATTCACAAGAAAATATATACGACTTAAGAATTATTCACTGGAATGATTTTCATGCAAGAAACTTACCTTATAACATTACAAAAAAGAAGGGGGACGATACGATAACCTATATCATTGGCGGATCCGCAGGTCTAATGGGATATATTAAACAAAACAGAACTAATAATTCATTATTACTTTACGCGGGTGATGATTTTCAGGGAAGTCCGATTTCATCCTTAACAAGAGGAGAGTCACAAATAAAATTATTAAATCTTTATAATATTGATGCTCTAACTTTAGGAAACCATGATTTTGATTATACAGCATCGAGGTTAGATTCTATGCTTAAAACGGTTAATTTTAAGTATCTTGCGGGAAATTTATATTATATGCCAGAAAATCGCTCTTTCGGAAATTTAACTTACATTAAAGAGGTTAATAATATAAAAGTAGGAATAATCGGAATTGTTACTGATGAGCTTTATTCTCTTACTTTACCTTCTAATGTAGAATCGATTTATATCCTGAATACAGATTCATGTATTTCTAAAGGGATAAGAGAGTTAAAAGATAATAAATGTGATTTAATCATTTTACTAACTCATTTTGGTGTAGATCGGGATAGTATTTTTGCTGTTAAATATCATCAGGATATTGATATAATAATCGGTGGGCACTCACACACAGCTATTCAAAATCCGAAAAGAATAAATGGTGTTTTAATTTGTCAGGCAGGTGCATATGGTAGGTATCTTGGGAAACTGGACTTAAAAGTAGATACAGAAAATGATACTGTTGTATATTACGATGGTAGTTTAATTGAAACTGTATTTGATTCATTAATTTATGATAAAGGAACACAAAACATTGTTGAGACGATGGAAGAAAATATCAAACCTCTTTTTAACAGGGTAATAGGAATACTTGAGGTTGACTGGAAAGCAAAAGGATTCAACTGCAATTTAGGTCAATGGGAAGCAGATGTATTCCGAACTGCAACTAATTCTGATATTTCATTTATCAATTCCGGAGGAATAAGAAAAGATGTTCCAAAAGGTAATATTACAGTGAGAGATATCTGGGAAGTAAATCCATTTGGTAATACATTAAATACATTTAAAGTAAGTGGAAAATTATTAAGGGAAATGATTGAAAATCATTTTCAAAAAGCACAGGAAGCAATGGATAAAGGTGAGTATCCGGATTTCTTAATTTTCTCGGGTATGATAATTATATACAATTCTGAAGAAATGGCAAGAAAGGAAGCCGGCTTTTTAAAAAGCATAAAAGTAAATGGTAATGAAATTGAAGACGGTAAACTATATCAAATAGCATCGACAAATTATGTTGTTGCTCAAATTAACAAGTATTTTGGTAAACTTTCAGAAAAAATAACTCCAGTTGAAACAAACTTAATTGATAGAGATATATTAATTAAAGCAGTTGAGGATCAAAAAATTATAAATAATCTTACAGAGGAAAGGTTAATAGATGAAGCAAAGAAAAATTAAATAGTATGCAACAAAGAATTGTAAAATGCGTAAAATTAAATAAAGAATTACCCGGATTATCCAAACCGCCATTCCCAGGAGAATTAGGATATAAAATATATGAATGTGTATCAAAAGAAGCCTGGGATATGTTTCTTGAGTATTTTAAAATAATAATAAATGAGTTCAGGCTTGATTTAACGAAACCCGAAACAGACAAAGTTTTTTATAAACAGGTTAATGATTATTTTTTTGGCAAAGGTGGAAAACTTCCAGAACAATATGTAAAGCCAGAATGACAGGTTAAAAATGGACTACACGCTATCATTTGATAAATATATAAAATTTGAAAAGAACGAAGCATATGATCTGTATTGTGATGAAAAAAATTTGATAAGATTTAAAAGGATATTAATTATTTTAACTATAATTATGGGGGTAAGTTTAATTGGTTCTGCACTTTCATTTTTTAATTCTACCTTAAAATTTTTTAATATTTTCAGATTAATATTCTACTTAATTTTCTTCGTAATAACATTTTTGCTTTTAACCAGATACAAGAAATTTTTTAATATATCTAATATTCGAAGAAGAATTATCGTTATTATTATTACTTTAATTATTTCATTTACATTTTTTGCTTCAATTTCTCTTATTTCTTTAGAGGATTTAAACTTTTCAGATAAAATAACACAAAAAAATCAAGGAACAGAAAATACGAAAATAGCAACAGGTGATTCTTCACATATAGCCGAAAAGACTGTAAAGAAGGATTCAGAAGATATTCAAACTAATAAGAAAAAAACTATCACATTAAAAACTTCAGAGGAAAATAATGAAAGTAAGTTTGAATATTCACTATATTTTTGCCTGATTATTGTTTTCCTTTATTTTTCAAAGTCAGAGTATATACAACTATATAGTCTTGCATTTGGTTTACCTTTTATTTCACAACTATTGATAATTCCCGCTCAAGTTTTTGGAAGTAACTTACCACAATTAATAATATTTTTTTCTATTACATTACTATTTTTTATAATATCAAATACATTAAATACTAAAAGACAAAAAAAATTTTTCCGAAGTTACGATTATTACCTTAAAAAGAATTATGAATCCCTGAGAATAAAAAAAGAACTTGATTATGCAAGACAGTTGCAGCTTTCAATGCTGCCTGAATCCCAAAAAATAATTAATGAAGTTAGTATTTCTGCAATTTCAATACCAGCAATGGAAGTAGGTGGAGACTATTATGATTACTTTGAGTTATCAGATGGAAAAGTGGGTATATTTATATGTGATGTATCGGGTCATGGGGTAGCAAGTGCTTTATTACTTTCCGGAATAAGAAGTAGTATTCATTTAATCCTGGAGGAAACACACAATCCTTGTGAGATATTCAGAAAACTAAATGTAATGATAAGAAAAACTCAACATAAAAAAATGTTTGTTACTGCTCTTTTTGCTGTTATTGATACAAAAAATGATTTAATATCATTTTTCAATGCTGGACATTTACCACCTTACAGAATAGATTATAAAAATAAAGAACTTTATTTATTAAAAAAGCATGGAGTAACTCTGGGAGTATTTGAAGATATATTACTTTATAATAATGGTGAAGTTATTATGGAGTTTAAATATGGAGACAAATTCATTCTTTATACAGATGGTTTAAATGAAGCATTAAATAAAAATCGTGAAGAATATGGTTTTGAAAGAATAGAAAATTTACTTAACAAAAATTTAAATTCATCTTCAGAAGAAATACTTTCAAGAATAATAGAAGATGTAAATAACTTTATGGTAGGAACTGAACAAATTGATGACTTAACAGTTGTTGTTGTTGAGAGAATAAAAAGTGATAATTAATTCAAATATTAAAATTTTATCTTGTAATTTTTCAATAAAAACTTACAAAAAGGAATTAATGATGTAATTAAATTGTTTATTTAATAAAAACATTATAGATTGAAAAAAGAAACACTTCTTATAATATGACAGCTACAACGAAAAAAGGATTAATTTTTGACATTCAGGAAAATATTGAATATGATAATAAAATTAGGACATTTATATATTTAAAAGGTTGTGCATTAAATTGTTTATGGTGTGCTAATCCTGAAGGACAAAACCATAAACTGGAATGTACACATATACAAGATTTGTGCGATAAATGTAAAGAATGTATAACAAATTGCAACAAAAAAGCAATTAAATATACAGAAGATGGCTTTCCGGTATTTAATCGTAAAATATGCAAAACCTGTGAAAAATATAATTGCAAAGAAAATTGTTCAACAGAAAATATCAGGTTATCAGGGAAATATATTACTGCAAATGAATTATTAAATTATTTTGAAGAAATCAAAAAATCAAACTGGGCAGGAATAACTATATCAGGTGGAGAACCTTTATTACAACCAGATTTTGTAAGAGAAGTTGTTAATTTATGTTCTGCTAAAAAGATTTCTATTAACCTTGAAACTGCGGGATATTTTAACTGGGAAAAGGTAAGAGATTTTATTGATAAATTTGATTCTATATATTACGATTTAAAAATCCTTGATTCATTTTTGCACAAACAATTAACCGGAAAAGAAAATAAAATTATATTAAGAAACTTAAAAAAATTAGCAAAGAATAATGCAGATAAAATTATACTAACAATACCTCTTATAAGAAGTATAAATGCTTCTCCTGAAATGTTTGAGGAAATTGCAAAATTATGTCTGAAATTAAAAATAAGAAAAACAAAACTTCTTCCCTATCATACTAATGGTATAAAGAAATACTATGAACTCGGAAGGTTTTATGCACTTCCTTTTGCTATCCCTCCTTCAAATGATGAAATAAAAGCTCTCGTTTCTATTATGCACAACAATAATATTACTTGTGAGGTAATGTAAAAAAAATACCGGTAATAATTTTAAATTAATACCGGTATTTATTAAATTAAATTATTAATTTCTATTTTACAAGAGTCATTTTCTTTACATCGGTGAAAGATTCTGTAATTATCTTGTAGAAATATATACCAGATGGTAAATTCTGAGCATCATAAAATACTTCATATGTACCAGCAGCAAGCCTTTCAGCTAAAAGAGTTTGAACCTCTTTACCTAGTGAATTGTAAACCTTCAAAGTTACAAATTGAGATTTTGGAATTGAGAATTTAATTGTTGTTCCAGGATTGAATGGATTTGGATAATTTTGTTCTAAAACAAAGCCATCGGGGATATTATTATTAATAGGATTCACTCCGCTTGTTGGTCCATATTTAATCAAACCGCCAACAGGAGAAATTGTTGAACCAAGTACAGCATATCCAAGGTTTTCATTTATAAATTCCATATCAGAAACAATATTTACTACTGCTTGTAATGGGAGTTGTTCACGAATCCAGCTTGTGCCAAGATTTGTAGTTCTATACATTACACTACCACCGCCCGAGTCTATAGCCATTCTTATAATACCAGCACTTTTTACAGAATGCATATTCATTACAGCAAAAGATGTAAGTCCAGGAGGAGGAGTTACAGCAGTATAACTTACACCACCGTTAGTAGTTTTAAGAATATTTCCACCGCTTGAACCAACGAGACCATTATTATTATCAATAAATGCAACCGCTTGAAAATAACATCCTTGTGAACCACCTGTACCATTAACGGTAACTCCCGTCCAGGTTCCCCAATAACCATTAGCTGTCTTGTATATTTTTGCTGTTGTGGAATTGGGGATAGTATTAACTGAACCGATCCAGAAATGATTGGAGTCCGTCCAATCCCAGGCATTAATAACACCCCATTCGCTTCCTGCAATTGGAGCTCCTGTAACAAGAACCCAGTTAAGACCACCATTACTTGTAGTTCTAAACTGATATGGTTGTCCACTACCAGTTGGGTCACCATAATAGACACCGTAGTTTAATGAGAACATTTTAATACCATTACAAAAGCTGCCAGGAACAGATAATTGTAAAGTCCAGTTATTTCCTCCATTACTCGTATAATATACACTTCCCTGAACAGTTCCAACCCATACATTTAAAGAGTCATACGCATAAAGACCATATAAATCCTGAGCAGGTAAACCACCGTTAGCAAGAATCCAATTCTGTCCACCATTGAAAGTTTTATAAATTCTTGCTGCACCACCAGAAGCAGCACAGGCAACCCAAATTTGATTAGCATTAACAACAGATATTGTTGTTGCTACAGGATTGGGTGCCGGGAAATTAGAAACAAAAGTCCAGGTATTTTGTGCATTTGAAAAACTAACTACAAGACATAATAAAATGACAAAAGTAAGTAATTTTTTCATTTTTTCTCCTTTCTGTTTATTTTATAATTAAAGATAATTCAAAAGAAAAAAATAAAAAAGGATATTTAATTACATTTATTAAAACCATCTTAATGGATAATTTTAACAAAACTAATATTAATATGGGTATTCATAATCTTGATTGCTTTTTTAATCCGAAGAAAATAGCGTTAATTGGGGTAACTATAAATCCAAATAGTGTCGGTGGAAAAACCCTCATTAATTTAATCGGAAGTGGTTTTAAAGGAGTAGTATATCCAGTCAATCCATCAAGTGAAGCGGTATTAGGGGTACAATGTTATCCAAATTTAAAATCACTACCAAAACAAGCAGATCTTGCTGTAATTTGCAGTAATCCTGAAAAAGTACCTGAACATGTAAAAGAATGTGGAGAAACTGGAATTAATAATATTATAATAATGTCTGCGGGTTTTAGAGAAATAGGCGAAAGAGGAATTGAACTGGAGAGAAAAATACTTGAATATAAAAAATCCTTTGAGAATATGAGAATATTAGGTCCTAACTGTTTAGGAATAATTGTCCCGTCGATGAGTTTAAACATTAGTTTCGCTCCGGGAACTCCAATGCCAGGAAATGTAGCATTCATTTCACAATCCGGGGCTTTATGTACTTCAGTACTTGACTGGGCAATTGAAAAGAAAATCGGGTTTTCATATTTCATTTCTATTGGAAATGCAATTGATGTAGATTTTTCCGATTTGATAGATTTTTTAGGTGAAGACGACAAAACAAAGTCAATTATTTTATATATTGAATCAATCAAGAACGCAAGAAAGTTTATAACTGCAGCACGTTCTTTTGCAAGAACAAAACCAATAGTCGCATACAAAGCAGGAAGGTTCCCTGAATCAGCAGAAGTTGCTGCTTCTCATACTGGTGCTCTTGCGTCAGAAGATGCTATCTATGATGCTGCCTTTAAGAGAACAGGGATAACAAGGGTATATGATATCGGAGAAATATTTAATGTAACAGAGTTAATTGGTAGAAATAAAATTCCAAAAGAATCAAAACTCGGAATTATCACAAATGCAGGTGGACCCGCAGTAATGGCAACAGATAAATTGGTGGAACTTAAAGGGAGACTTGCAAATTTTGATGAGAAAACACTCACTGAATTACGCGAATCTTTACCCCCCTCATCTGCAATAAATAATCCCGTAGATGTTCTCGGAGATGCCCCTACCAAAAGGATTACAAAAGCAATGGAAATAATTATCAAAGATAATAATGTTGATGCACTACTTGTAATTATAACACCACAATCAATGACAAATCCGACTGCAATAGCGAAAGGAATAGTAAATATAGCTGCAACGACAAAAAAACTAATTCTTTGTGCTTTTCTTGGAGGAGAAAGAATGCGGGAGGGTATAAAAATATTAAGTGATAATGCAATTCCTGTATATACTACTCCAGAAGAAGCCGTAACAGCATTTATGATACTTGTTGAATATTCAAGAAATCTCCAGAGTCTTTATGAAACCCCTAAAGATATACCAGTAGAGTTTTCAATTGATAGGAATAAAATAAGAGATGAATTTAATAATTTAATAAAAGATCACAAGACAATTTTACCAGAACATACTTCTAAAAAAATTCTGAAAAGTTATGGTATTCCAGTTACAGAAACAGAAATAGCCACAACAGAAGAAGAAGCATTAAAAATTGCAAAGAAAATTGGTTATCCCGTCGTATTAAAAATTTATTCTCCACATATTACTCACAAAACCGATGTTGGTGGAGTTGAACTAAACCTCAGTAATGAACTTATGATTAGAAGTGCTTTTAATAAAATCATATCAAACGCAAAATTGAAAAACCCAAATGCTACCATAAAAGGTGTAACAGTTCAAAAAATGATAAATGTGGATAATCCAATAGAATTGATACTTGGAATTAAAAAAGACTACATTTTCGGAACAGTAATTATGGTTGGAATGGGTGGTATATATGCAGAATTATTTAAAGACAGAACGATAGATTTCCCTCCGTTAAATGAAAAATTAGCATTGAGAATGTTAAAATCTTTAAAAATATATCCTCTTCTAAGTGGTTTCAGGGGAAAATCTATTAATATGGAAAAATTAATTGAGGTGTTAATAAGAATTTCTTACTTAGCAGCAGATTTTCCGGAGTTAAAAGAACTTGATATAAATCCCCTGTTTGTTTTAGAAAATGATTGTATTGCAGTTGACGCAAGAATCGTTATTGATGAAAATATCAAAGGAAAAGAAATTAAAAAATATTCTCATCTTGCTTTACATCCTTATCCGGAAGAATATATTAAAAATGTAAAATTGAAAGATGGTACGGAAGTATTATTAAGACCAATAAAACCGGAAGATGAACCGTTATGGATGGATTTGCTTGCAAGTTGTTCTAAAGAATCAATTTATTCAAGGTTCAGGTATTTCTTTCAATGGCAATCCCATGAAGTTGCAATTAAATACTGCTATATTGATTACGATAGAGAAATTGCAATCGTTGCAGAAATAAAAAAGAGAGATAAAAAGCAACTCATTGGAGTAGGTAGATTAATTTCAGACCCTGATCATCAAAAAGTAGAATATGCAATTCTAATTAGTGATAAATACCAAAATAAAGATTTAGGTGGTATTATAACTGATTTTTGTTTCGAAATAGCAAAGAAATGGGGACTTAAAGAAATTGTAGCTCAAACGACCAGTGATAATGTCAGAATGATTTCGGTATTTAAAAAACGTGGATTTAAAATTAATTACGATTTTTCCAGTTCTCTTGTTGAAGTTTCTAAACCTTTATAATTAATAAATGTAAATAATAAAAAAATGAAAAACTGTAAAGTAATATTAACAGCAATTTTTATAGTTTATCATTTAATAAATTTTCAAAATATTTTCTCTCAGAATTGGTCCCCGTTAGGAAGCGGTGTTAATGGCGCTGTATATTCCTTAGCAGTACATAACAATGAATTAATTGCTGGTGGAAATTTTACATTAGCAGGTGGAAATGTTGCAAACAGAATTGCAAGGTGGAATGGTAATGTATGGAGTACATTTGGTAGTGGGATGAATGATTATGTTAATTGTCTTTTATCATTCAGTGGACAATTAATTGCTGGTGGAGGATTCTGGATAGCAGGAGGTAATAATGTGAATTATATATCAAACTGGAATGGCGCCAATTGGCAATCTATGGCTGGTGGGATGAGTTATGATGTTTATACTTTAACTGTATATAATAATCAATTAATTGCAGGTGGCGGTTTTGTATTAGCAGGAGGTGCAACTGTTAATGGAATAGCAAGATGGTATGAAACTTTACAGGCGTGGGCTGGATTAGGTTCGGGTATGAATAATGAAGTCTATGCCTTAACTGTATTTAATAATCAACTTATTGCCGGAGGATTTTTTAATACAGCAGGTGGTGTAAGTGCAAACAGAATCGCAAAATGGAATGGAAGTGCCTGGTCTGCATTAGGTACCGGATTGAATGGTGGTGTTTTAGCTCTTACCGTATATAACGGTGAACTTATTGCGGGTGGATTATTTACAATGGCAGGAGGAAATTCAGCAAATTATATTGCAAAATGGAATGGCTCCAATTGGTCACCACTGGGAAGTGGAATGAATGAGAGTGTATGGGCTTTAACGGTTTATAATGGTGAATTAATTGCCGGTGGCTGGTTCACAACCGCAGGTGGTGTAAATGCTAAATATATTGCAAAGTGGGATGGCTCCAATTGGTCGTCATTAAGTTCTGGTATGAATAATCGGGTTTATTCCTTAACTGTATATAATAATCATTTGATTGCAGGTGGTGATTTTACAGAAGCCGGTGGTATCCCGGCAAATCATATTGCCCAATGGGGTTCCGCTACAAAAATAGAATCTTCCCCTACAAAAACAGCAGAAAAGTATATCCTTTATCAAAATTATCCTAATCCATTTAACTCAACAACAATAATCCATTACGAAATCCCGGAAAATTGTTTTGTTAAAATAACAGTATTTGACCTAATTGGAAAAGAGATAGAAACAATTGTTAATGAATATAAAACTGCGGGAAGTTATAAGAGAATTTTTAATGCAAGTAAATATGCCGGCGGAATATATTTTTATAAATTAACTTCCGGTAATTATTCCGAAACCCAAAAAATGATTATAATAAAATAAAGATTTATTGCGTCAAAATTTTTACTTTGTTAACACAAACTTTTTAATATCAGAAAACTCATCTGTAAAAATTTTATAGAAATATACACCACTTGAAAGGTGGGATGCATTAAATTTTATTATATAAACTCCGGCTTGTTTAACATCATCAACAAGAATTGCAACTTCCCTTCCCAATATATCATAAACAGATAATTTTACAAAACTGGTTTTGGGAAGATAAAATTTTATGTTTGTTTCCGCATTAAAGGGATTTGGATAGTTTTGTAATAATTCAAACTTATCCGGAATTATCTCATTAACTTTTTTTACTTCAACATTAGAGGAATATAATATCTCCAGTGACCAGGATTGAAGAGTACCTTGATTCCCAACTGTTTTATCATATATTCTTAATATCCAATATCCTTGTAATTCCTGACCTCTAAAATTACTTAATGGTGTTTCAGGTCTGAAGGTACCAGTAAATGGGGGTGTTCCCTGCTTTATACTGATAGCGGCAGAATCATCAAACACTGTATTTATGTAATTTTGACCACCCACTCCATTATATTGTGATAAAGTAGAAGATGAACTAACTTTATTTAAAAATATAACAATTTCACCATCATCAGGGTGGGTAATATTAATTGTAACAGTTACATCTTCTACTATTCCTGATTGAGGTATATAAATTGTATCTTTTATCTGAGTTAAATCCGGAATAAATTTAGGAACTGTAGTTGAACTCATATTTAACCCTATCCATACATAATATACAAATGGATTTGCTGGGGGAATAGTACCGGGAGGATTAACACCACTACCTCCATCAGGCAAAGTTGCAATAATACTTCCTGCAGAATCCTGAGCTGCAATATAATAGGATATTTTTGATCCTGCGGGTTGACCAGGGATTAGAAATTTGTAGGTTTTTCCGATTATTTGAAAAGCATTAACATATTGATAATTACCGTTGTTTATTTTGTAATACAGCCTTGGTGCATTATAGCCACTTCCAAGAGGGACAGGGAAATGAATATCTGCAGTAACAACTTTTGAACTTGTATCCAAACCAGATTTTACAGGGGTATGGTAAATAGCATATTTATAATCAAGAGCCCAGCTTAGAAAAGTTGCAATAGCAGCTTTTGTAATATTTGTAAAATAATTTAAATTAAATTTATCATAAGTATCCTGTCTTGTATGATAATATGGATTAAAATCAGAGCCAAGTTCTATTAAGGTAATAGCTTTATAACCCCTTTGCCAGAAATAATAATGATCACTACCACCAGAATTATAAGATTTCACAGTGGTTAAATTAATATTATATATTTGAACAGTTTTGATAAATTCTTCTGCAATCGAATTTGAAGCAGTATTCAAATACACATTCATTTTACCATCGTTATTACCATCCCAACTAATCATATCCATATTGAGTACACCCAGGATAGAATCACCCCTTGCAAAAGCAGAATCTGCGTACGCTCTGCTTCCATAAAGCCCGATTTCTTCTTCATCAAAAGCAATGAATTCAAGTGTGTATTCCGGATTTATTCCTGCAAGTAATCTTGCAGCTTCAAGTACAGCAGATACACCTGAAGCGTTATCATCAGCTCCCGGTACAGTATCAGTTGAATTTGTTGAATAATTATCATAATGAGCAGTTATAAGGTATTTCTGATTTGGATATTTCACCCCTGTTTTTCTTGCGATGACATTAATATTAGTCGAGTTATTAATTTGATAATAAGTATAATAACCGAACGATTGAAATGTTTCATATATGTATTGGGCTGCTTTAGGATTATGTAGGGAATTATATTTCCTTGAGATAATAAGATAAGGCAATCCTCCTATAGTAGCAAGTGTATCTCCACTTAATTGTCGATTGAATTTTGAAATAGAAGCGGTAGAAACAAGATTAATAATCGAGTCAATTTTAGAATAATAAATTATTTGAGATTGTAAAATTGAAGGTAATAAAATAGAAAACAAAAGAATAATGAAAAATGCTTTCTTCATAAAAGTCAATAAGTTAATTTAATTATAATTGTAATTTTAAATTTCATAAACAGAAAATACTAAAAATTAAAATAAATAAAAGGTTGAATAGCAACAGATTTCATTTGTGAAATAATCCATATAATCAAAATCAGATAGGATGCTTTTAAAATCATTGGTGATTTAATAACTAATTTCTCAAAAAATGAATCAACCTTTGCCGGAAGGAAATGTAATAGATAACCAATCAAAATAATTATAAATACTTCCTTATATCCACTTATCACATCTAAAAATATTGAGTAGGAGTTAAAATCCATTATTTGATTATAAACCTGCAATGCATTTTCAAATCCTGATGATCGAAAAATTACCCAGCAAAAAACAATAAAGTGAAAGGTAATAAAAGTATTGATAAATAGAGAAACTTTTCCACCTCTGATTTTGAAAAAGGACTTAAAAATTCTTTCAAGTGATAATCCTAAACCATGAAACAAACCCCAAATAATAAATGTGAAATTTGCTCCATGCCACAAACCACAGATAAACATGGTTAGCAGTGTAGCTAAATGATAGCTCCAAGTTTCTGCTTTAATTTTAAGAAATTTCTTGTTATTTAAAAGACGAGCAACTTTATAAGCAATAGGAAGAAACAGATAATCTCTTAACCATGTAGAAAGAGAAATATGCCATCTTTGCCAAAATTCTTTTACACTTGATGATTTGTAGGGTGCATTAAAATTTATCGGGATTTTAAAACCAACTAATAAAGAAATGCCAATCGCAATATCAGAATATCCGGAAAAATCACAATATATTTGTAAAGCATAACCATATGCTGCAAATACATTTTCAAATCCGGAATATAAAGTAGGATTATCAAAGACTCTATCTACAAAATTAACCCCAATATAATCTGAAATAATTGCTTTTTTTACCAACCCACATATTATAAGAAATACTGCTTTACCAAGTTGTTCGTTTGATATTCTAATACTTAAATCAGACAAAAAACGTTCTTTGAGACGTAATTGCGGAATAAAATTTTTCGCTCTTAAAATAGGACCAGATTGAATTGAAGGGAAATATGCAACAAAAGTTAAAAACTCAAAAATATTTTTTGGGGGATCCACATTGTTTCTATAAACATCAATAATATATCCTAATTTTTGAAATGTATAAAAAGAAATTCCTATAGGTAATGCTAAATCCAAAATAGCAAAAGAAGAATTAAAAATATCATTAAAAATTTCGAGAAAAAAATTCGAGTATTTGAAATATCCTAATACTGAAATATTAAATATCAAAGATAAAGTAAAAAGAATATTTTTAAGTATTTTTTTATTCCTGCTTAACGGAATTATTTTAATAAATAAATAGTCAAATACTGAAACTAAAAATAATAAAATTACAAACAGCCCACTTGTTTTGTAATAAAAATAATATGAGAAAACAAGCAGAACTATTGTTCGTGCCAATACTTTTTTGTAGAATACAGAATAAATAAATATAAATATTACAATAAACCAGAAAAACTGAGCGGACAAAAAAGTAATGGGATTATCAGGATTATATTTGAGAAGATTTAACAAATTATGCAAATTCACAATCTACCTGTTATTATAATATTTTTTATAATGAAACATAATTTGATTATACAATAAAATTCCAATTTTCTCAGCACCGGCATAATTAAAGTGGGTGTAATCCTTGTTAGCATAAGGTGGTTTATGATTAACCCAACTAACCATTGAATTTTCACCCCCCATTTCTTCAAACAAATTCCAAAATGCAACCCCAGTTTGTTCAGCAATTTGTTTTTGAATATTTACCATAAGAGGAATGCTGGGTTCTGTCATATACTTTCCAAATTTCTTATAACACTTATCACCTACACTCATTATAATAATATCTGTTTTAGGGAAACATTCTTTCAAATAATTAATAACTGTTACCATTTGATTTTTATACCAATCCAAATCTCTTGTTTCCGGAAGAGTTACATTTAATCCATATTGAACTATTATTAAAGAGTAATCAAAATGTTTATTAATTCCTTCCAGTACATCTTTATTTAACAAAATCATAGGAATTCCAGAATTACCACGAAGTGCATAGTTATCAACAAAAACCCCAGATGGAGATTCAAAACTAAAACCATAAATATTTACAGGGGAAGAACAATGGAAATATATTTTTGCTTCTTTTAATTCTTCATTTTCAGACAAAGTCAATTCATTAACAATATCATTACCTTTTAAATAATATGATTTTGAATTATTCCCATAGAAAGTTATATAGGAATTTGAATCTGTTTGCGAATAATACAATTTAATCGTATTAAAACTCTTTAGATTATCATAAAAATCATCTGGTGCTTTAAAATTTACCCAACTTAAACCGGCTTTTATAGATGAATCTTTTAATTGTATTTTTGAAACACAATTAGGATTAAAGACATACCCGGACAAACCGAGGAATTTATTTGAAGGCATAGTAATAAGAGAAATGGTTTTCCAGTTATTAGAAAAGGTATGAATAATAGAACGACGGAATCCCGCTACTGGACTAGTAACAGGGGTATATCCAATTCCGTCCCCACCAAAAGTTTTTTGTAATTTATATCTTAGTGTTTGAGAGATGAGGTCTCCTTCAATCATTGAATCACCAAGAAATGCTATTCTTACTTTTTTTACTGAGTCAATTTCTGAGGAATCATTAATTCCATTATGTGATAATTTCCTTGAATTATCAATAGCTTTTAAAGATTGGAAAAAATTTTCTAATAAACAAACGGAATCTTTATTATATATATTTAAGTAGTTATTGTCAATAAATAATTCTTCAGTCTCGCTTTTATTAAGAGAAGAATCCCCAAACTCTGGCAGCGCTTTTAACTTTTCACTATTATTTTCAGTTTGAAAATCTTCCGACAAAAAAAAATCAGAATATAAATCAAGTTTTTCTACATTAATCCCAAAAACAAAAAAACTCGGAATAAATATATATATAACAGCTGAAATTAATAATATTAGCAGAGTTAAAGAAACTGTTTTTCTCAATTTTCTTCAGATGGTTAACTATTAATTATTCAATCGGTTTTTCAAGCTTTATTGGATATTTACCATTAGTCATTACCCAATTAGCAATACTATCGGTCCAGGCTTTATAAGCATCAGAATTCGGGTGTTTTCTATCTCCCGACCTTTTATATTTTAGTGGAGGTACAAGAAAAATATTTTTTGATGGGAAAAAGCGATTTTCCCCTGTAACTTTTTCTATTGTACTATTTAGACCATTATCTTCTTTCCAATTAGGTGGCCCAATCCAAACATATTCGATATCATTCAATTGACTAATAATGTCATTAATATATTTTTCTCTTTTTGCCAAATCAGTTGAAAATAATTCATTAGAGCCAAGCATTATGAAAACAAAATCTGGTTTGTATTTTTCTATAAGGGTTTTCAATTTATTGGAATTAGCCCAAGCTGAAGTTGTGGAACTATTCCAAGTGTAATAATAAAATTTATGATTATTAAATTTACAGTACTTTTTAAAAGCATCTCTCACACCATCTACCATAGAATCACCAAACATTAAAATAACTTTACTTGTTGTATCAATTACAATTTCATTTGAATTTTTTACTTTAGTTTCTTCAGTTTTACTTAAAACATCAGAAGCAACACTTGACAAACTGGAAAAGTCATTTCTTAAAATATCTATCGAATAAAGGTCAATAATTAAAAAAATCGGAGTCAATAAAAAAATACTTACAAAAAATGGCAAAAAGAATTTTGTTTTCACTCTGTACTTTTAATAATTAGGAATACTGCAAATATAACGAAACTAATTTAATTATATCATTTATAAATTTCAGTATAATTGTTATAATTGTAAATAAATTAAGAAAATTATTTCAGAAGCGTTAAAATATCCTTATTATTAATGAAATCCCAGGTAATTCCTATGCTATTTACCTTATTTCAAACTTAAATAAGATGTTTAAGAAAATAATTAAATACAGAACGATAAAAACAGAGATATCGTATAAGTTATTGTTATATCTTATTTTATTTATATTTTCAATAAATTTTACTGCATATTCAAAGAATTATTCAACAATTTTAGATTATAAATTTTCTCTTAAAGATACTATAAAACCAGAAGATAAAATTCTCTGGGACATAAAGAAAAGGAATAAAAAATTTATTCCAGTAATTAAAATCATCGGTCACTCCTGGACGGTAGGAGCTTTTAAAGGTCAGGAAGAATATTTTAAAATTAATGGAATTATCATAGAGGAATCAAGCAAAATTGGTAGCTCTATTAAATGGGCTACAAATCAACTTGACAGCGTTAATGAGAACAAGTATGATGCTATTGTATTACTTTCAGGAATTAATGACTATAGGAAAAGCGTTCAATCTATTGCAGATGACTTTCTTGAATTTATAGAGAAAGCTTTAACAAAAGCGCCGGTAGTGTTTATATTCAATATTCCATATTATGAACCCGCAGCGGAAAAAATTGCAATAATAAATGATTGGCTTTGGGAAATGTCCGAATTAAATAAGGAAATAGTAATCATTGATTTATATAGCGAAATAGAGGCACAAAAAAAGGACGGACTTGAGTTTTCTTCCGATGGTTTACATTTAAAAAACTACGACTGTGTGATGGACTTACTGATTTATTACATAAAATATTATTATAATATAGAATAACTAAATGGATAAATTTACAAAAAAATATAACAGATACAGAACTGAAATTGAAGGAATAATAAATTCAAGTATTACTAAGGATGCACCTTCGGGTTTATACCAACCTATAAAATATATTTTAAAAAGCGGAGGCAAAAAAATTAGGCCACTATTAACTTTGTTTGTTTGTGAAGCATTAGGGGGAAATTATAAGGAAGCCTTATATGCTGCGTCTGCAATAGAAATGTTGCACACTTTTACTCTTGTTCATGATGATATTATGGATAATGCTGATACACGGCGGGGATTAGAGACAATACATAAGAAATGGGATAGAGATACTGCAATATTAGTAGGAGACCAGTTAGTTGGGATTTCCTATCAATGTCTTTTAAAGACAAGAGAGATTTATTTAAAAGAAATTTTAGATTGTTTTACAAATGGAATAATAGAAGTATGTGAAGGGCAAGCCCTTGATAAAGAATTTGAGACAAAAAATAATATTACTACAGATGAATATTTATTGATGATAGAAAAAAAGACGGCAAAATTGCTTGAAGTTTCAGCAGAGATTGGTTTTATAATTTCAAATAGTAGAAATGTTAGAATCAGAAGAGCAATTAAAAATTTTGCGTTAAATCTCGGCTTATCTTTCCAGTTACAAGATGATATGCTTGATATTATTGGAGATGAGAAAAAATTCGGTAAGGTAATTGGGGGAGATATAAGGCAAGGTAAAAAGACTTTTTTATTGATTAAAGCATTAGAATTAGCAACAGACAAAAACGATAAAGAAAAATTACTTCGTATTTTAAATACAAAAGATAAAACCAGAATTATTTCAAAGAAATTTATTTCAGAAATTAAAAATATTTATATCAAATATAATATTATTGACCTTCTAATTTCACTTACAGAGAAATATATATCTTCTGCAAATGATTCATTAAAAATTATTAGTAACGAAAAGGGGTTTAATTTATTGAGGTGGTATTCCAATATGTTATTAGAAAGAAAGTATTAAGGGTTTTGTATGATAGAAAAAGAGGTCACAATAATAAATAAAGCAGGGATGCATACCCGACCAGCAGCGGCAATCGTAAAAATAGCGTCTAAATATAAGTCTGACTTTACAATATGTAAAAACAATTATGAGGTAAACGGAAAAAGCATAATTGGCGTAATGACATTAGCTGCTGAGAAAGGTTCCAAATTGACATTGAGGTTCAATGGTCCGGATGAGGAAGATTTTGCAAAAGAAATGATTGATTTTTTTGAAAGGGGGTTTGATGAGATATAAACAATTCGGCAAAAAATTTTATGTAATATCAGTTATTCTTTTAATCTGCATAATTATTTTTCTCATTGTATTATATCTTTACAAAAAAACGAATGAATCCTTTGAAGACAACCTGACAGGTATTGAAAATAAAGAACAAAATAAAGAATACTTATTAAAAAGAAGATTTTTTTCCATTGGAAAAAATTTAGCAAACTTTAATTGCATTATACCGAACAGTCCTTTAACCTGTGTCTATATTAAATCTTTTGAAATTGATAATACTCAAAATGATTTTTTCTATGTAAAATACAGGGGGAAAACATATAAAACTGATGAAACGAAATTTTTATATTCAAGGGATACTATTTTTTATTTCCCGCTTGTAAATATTAAGTTCCCTTTTTTAAACATAAAAGAAAATACTTATGCTTATCTTAATCCTATACTGACCATAAAAATGTTATATATGTTAGAAAAGGTTGATTTCAGGCCAAGGATATCAGATGCGCTAAGAGAAATTAAGCATCAGTTAAAATATAAAAGAAGAGGGTGGTCTGATGTTGATAAATCTCCACATCTTATCGGTTTAGCTTTTGATATAAGCAGATATACAGGCATAGAAAGAAAAATGTTTGAAAATAATTGTGATAAATTATCTTTAAATTTTTTAGCTCACGGTGGTAGAGGAAATATGCATATTCACATTCAGGATGATAAAATATGGACAAAGAAGCACATTGCTAAAAATGTTTTAAATATATCAGAAGAATTAATAAAAGAATATTATCTAAAAGAATCTATATTCAACATATATACTCCCCATAATTCTATGCTTCCAAATAATCTCTCAGATTCAATAAATAACTCCTTCACTAAAAATATTTACATCTATAATTATAAATCAAACTCAAGCAACATTGCAAAAATAGAAGTATTTAATATTCTTGGAAATAAAATATTAGAAATCTACACTCTTTTAAACAATTCGGAAAATAATAAACTTATACTGGATTTTTCTTTTCTCCCATCCGGTATATACAATATGAAAATCTACGAAGGGAAATACCTTTCAAAAGAAGATTTATTGAAAATATATTAAAATAAAAAAGGGGTTTATCTTTTATTACTGAAAAATTTCTTTATAATCTGAGAACATTCCTCATCTCTGATACCCCCATATACTTTACAGGTATGGTTAAATTCTTTCTTTTCCGGAATATTAATAATACTTCCACAGGCACCAAATTTAGAGTCAAAAGCTCCAAAATAAAGATATGGTATTCTTGCAAGCATAATAGCACCGGCACACATGGAGCAAGGTTCAACAGTAACATACATAGCGGTATCATATAAAAATTTTTTCCCAAGATATTCCGAAGCTGAAGTAATACAAAGAATTTCCGCATGAGCAGTAGCATCATTTAAAGTTTCAACTAAATTATGCGATTTTGCAATAATTTTATTATTAAATACTATGACACACCCTATTGGCACTTCGTTCTTTTTAAGTGCTTCTTTTGCTTCTAATAGAGCTACACTCATCCATTTAAAATGAGGATTGTTGTCCATATAGAAAATATTTTTTTATTTATTTAGATTTAAAATAATTCTGGAAGGATAAAAATCTATAACCTTTTTTTTCTAAATTCTGCAAAGATTTCAGAAAAAGGTTAAACTCAGAGTACAATATATTAAGCATAAAAGCTTTTTTCCCATTCATCCTTTGGGATAGGCTAATTAGCTCTTTTTCAAGTTCTAAAAATTTCTTTTCACCTTCATAATTTAACGTAAGATTAATTAAATTTGTATCGGAAAAGATATTACCTCTGCAATTAGATAGTCTTGAAATTATTTCTCTTTCGAAGTCATAAAATTTTTTAGGATTAAAAAGAATTAATGGCTTGTCCTTTTGATAATGGTTACAAATATTATTAATTTTATAATTAATATCCTGCGATTTTCTGAAATCTGATTCATAATCTTCAGAATCACCTATTTCAAAAGAAATAATATATTCTTTTCTTGAGTTAATAATTTCCGCCTGCAAATCAATACGATTTAAATTACGGGGTAAGAAAATAGTATAATAGGAGCAATATTTTAATATCTCTTTAATTTCTTCGAAATTATAATTATCTAAATTATTTAGAACTATACACAAATCAGTTGCTCCTCTTTTAAGGATACTATCTCTTTTAAGCTCTATTTTTGCATACGCTCCTCTATTCTTATTATCATTATCTATTAATTCGCTATATATATTTCCCGTTTTTATATCTTCAGATGATAATAAGTTAATATTGTAAGGGGAAACAATTTCCTGGAATTCAAATAAAATTTCTACCGGTGAAACATCCAGAGGTATATTAACTTTCTTATAAAAAATTACATCTTTTTGAATTGATGTGTTAATCCATTCCCGTTTAATACCAAATGTATATATGGTTGAATCAAGCTCTGATGATAATCCTGAAAGAAAATTTTCTTTTGGCTTTAAATCTGTTTCTTTTTCTTCTTTATTAATATTCCGATTTATGTACAATAAAACAGTTGCTAAAATAATTAAAAGGATAATAATCAGTATTTTTCTTTTATTACTAATAGTGAAAAAATTATTTTATAAAAAATTAATCTTCTTTACTTATGAAATTATCCTTAATAAACTCTTCTCTTAAACTTTCTAACAATTTATCAATATTACTTATGTTTTCATAATTTAATAATTCTATAATGTCATCAACATAATCTTCTCGTCTGGCACCAACAAGGACATAACTAACCCCAGGGACAGATCTTATTATTTGAATTGCCTTTTGTGAAAGAGTAAGGTTTTTAAAATCGCTACCTTTCGGATATAGTTTGCATTTAGATTTTTCAAAACAATCAACTATAGTTTTATTAATCAGGTTATTTCTCTTTCGGGTTTCAATTTTAAAATACTCTATAAGATGATTTAATAAAGTATCAATTTCTTTTAAATATTTTCTTAAATTTAACTTGAAATACAACTGCTCCTGACTTTGCTCAATATTTTGGGGAGCAGGATTATAAGTATTATAAGAAAGGATTTTTTCTTCAGTAATGAGAGTATTCTCAGATAAATCCAGCGTAGAAATACTAACATTAAAGTAATTTAATATTTGTACTATTTTAGAAATAAAATAATATTCGATAATATGATTCAGGTGTTCAATGGAAGAAAATTTTTTCCAGTTTTCTTTGATTTTTTCCACAAGATTAAAAAGGTTAGAGATTTTTTTCTTTTTATTAGGCAAGTCTAAAAGGTATCGGTTACCTAATTCATTAATAAATTTTTCAAGGTCAAGTGCTTTGTTTAAATATTTCTGAAATTCAGGTTCAGAAAATTTCCCTGAATAATACTCTACAAGTCTAATTAATCCTTTATTTGTAATAGCATTTAACGGTCTATTAGTTAGAACAATCAGGTTGTTTTTGTCAGCAGTTTCGAGTAAAGTTTTGGTGTTTTTTCGCTGGTTTTTTTCAAAGAATGCATCTGTTTCAAAAACATTAAACGGAAATTGAATGTACTTAAAATGATTTTTAGAACTTACTTCTTTAGCAATATCTATTAATCTTTCCAGCGATGTAAAGTCAAACTTATCCGAACTAATTTGTAATGTATTCGAGGAGATGCCGTAATTTTTAATTACGCCTTTTTTAACCTGTTCTTCTAAAAATTCGAACGCTTTTTTAATTCCGATATAATACTCAGTTTGAATATCATATTCTAATTTATGATAATCATCACCCGCAGATTTTTCGTGATAATCGAAGAAGATTTCAGGATTATGTAAAAGATATCCATCAATGTATTTAGTATCATCAGATTGAAAGAGCCGTTCAATTTGTCTGCTGAGCTGGTCTGACAAAAAATCCGGGCTAATGCAATACCAGGTACCTTCAGAATATTCTAAAACATTTTTGAAAGGTTCTTTAAGTAGTTTCTTTTTAAGGGCATATTTGTAATTCTGTCCTTGAATAAAACCAACTTTAGTAATGATAGTTAAATCCTTACGATAAATTTTTCCTTCTTTAATTAAATCGCTTAGCACATTTCCAACTAAAATTTCACTATAAGTATCGGAGTAATTAGATGCAGTATCAATAAGTCGAATCCCCGATAAAATTGCTTTATACAGGGAATTATAATGTTCTTTATTAGTGAAAGCCACCCGGTAGCATCCGAAACCTAACTGAGCAATATTTTTATTTTTGGAGATAATATTAAAAAATTTTATTCGTCTGCTTTTACATCAAGATAAACAATTTTATAACCTTTAATTGTTTCAGTTAAAGAATAAATAACACCAATAGCAACAAAAATCATACCTGTAGAAAAAGAAATAATTTTAAATGGTTCAAATAAATTAATAACCAAAATTAATTCAGCACCAATAATTAAAGAAGTAAGAATGAACATAAAAACACCTAAAACATGAAATATAATTCCATTTCTGACAAGCCTTAATCTAAGGAGAAGATCATCAAGTTGTTTATTAATGCTTTGCAATCTTAAAGTTTCTACAAATTCTATATCGGAATTATTTTGCATTTTAATCATAAATCGTCTTCTTTCTTCGTTGAGAAGTCTAATTCTATTAACAATTGAGGAATACTTATTGTTAAGTGCTAATAACATCAAACCGCAGGCAGAAATCATAACTGCCGGAGCAAGCATCATTTGAATAGCTTTTATAAAGGTATCAATTTCCAATTTTAAGAATTTATTATAATATTACTTTTATTAAAATTTTTTTACAATACAATAAAAAATAGATTATAACTTTACGAATATAAATAAAAGCTGATATTTTATTATTTAAATTAGGTCTGATGAACTATACTTTATAGTAACAGAGAATATAACCGATACTTTTTATTAGTTTTATTCAAGATAAAATTATAATATGAAATATCTACTATGCTTCTCGTAATAAAATATTTGTTAGGTATTTTCATTATTAATAGGGGGTAATTAAAGTAATCAGGCTGTCATTATAAGCAATGAAATGTGAAAATGAAATTAATTTATTTTATTATATATAATCGTTAATAGTTTTTAAAAATAGAAATTTTTTATATGGAATAAATTAGCAGTAAATTTTATATTTTAAAAAAATTTTTGAATTTAATAAATAAGAGTTATGAAAAAACTATTCATATTAATTTGCATATTGCTTGTGATCTCAAATTTTTCACAAGCACAATGGGTGTTAACTAACGGGTTATATTATGGAAGCAGTATGAGAGGTATGGCTGCAAGTGGTACAAATGTTTATGTTGGTACTTTTTCAGATGGTGCCTATCGTTCAACAAATAATGGCTTAACCTGGCAACAAACTTCTCTAAATAGCGGTTATGTATATTGCGTTGCTGCTGACGGCAATTATGTTTATGCAGGTACTTATGGTAGTGGTATATATGTATCCACCAATAGCGGTAGTAACTGGACTCAAACACTTGCTGGTAAATATGTAAGAACGATAGTTGTAAGCGGTACATATATCTTTAGTGGTACGGATTCTTATGGTGTTTATTTTTCTACAAATAATGGAATGACTTGGACTCAAACTGCTTTGAATAATAGAAATGTTTGGTCATTAGCTGTAAGTGGAGCAACTGTTTTCGCTGGTACCACAGATTCCGGTGTTTATCTTTCAAGTAATTACGGTGCAAATTGGGTAAAAACCTCATTAAATAGCAGTGCTGTAGTATCCCTTGCTATTCATGGTAATACAATTTATGCAGGGACTTATTCTGGTTTTTTCCGCTCTGATGACGGAGGAAATAGTTGGGTTCAAATTACTTCTTTTAGTAGTCAAACAGTTTACGCATTGTTATCTTATAATAGTGTCATATATGCTGGTACCTTTTCTTATGGTGTATATCTTTCAACTAACAACGGTAATAACTGGATTCAAACTGATCTTTCAAGCGGGTGGATAAGAGCTTTCGGAGTATCTTCATCTAAGATGTTTTGTGTAGAAAGTAATCATGGGTTATGGACATCAACCAATAACGGCTTAAACTGGGGACTATCTAACTTTGGAAATTTTGATGTCAGAAGCATTTCTGGAATTGGGAATAATATTTTTGCTGGTATGGGTTATGCTGCAGGAGCATATTACTCGTCTGATGGGGGGATGAACTGGGTTCAGACAAGTTTAATAAATAAAACAGTTTACTCTGTATTAGCTCTTTCAGGATATGGATTTGCAGGAACTTATAATACTGGTCTTTATATTACAACAAATAATGGGATTAACTGGTCTCAAACCAGTTTGAATAATAAAACAGTTTCCGCTATTGCATACTATGGAAACACTCTATATGTTGGTACATGGTACAATGGAATATATGTTTCCACTAATTTTAACTCATTTACACAAACGACACTAAATAATCAAACGATATATGGGATTACCAAGTTTAATAATCATCTTTTTGCAGGTACAGAAAATAATGGGGTTTATATTTCTACGGATAATGGAAGCTCATGGATACAGACTTCATTGAATAACAAAACTATTTATTCAATATCTTCAGGATATGACCGTGTTTATGCCGGGACAGCAGATTCTGGTGTGTATTATACAACAAATGATGGGGTTAATTGGATAAAATCTTCGTTGAATAATGAAACTGCTCTTTGTCTTACAACACTTGTGAATAATGTTTGGGTTGGGACTGCAAATAATGGAGTGTATTTTTCGTCTGATGCAGGTCTAAACTGGCAGCAAAAAAATGAAGGGATGAGCGTTCCGTATGTATTTGGATTATATTACAATACATCAGATAACTATATACTTACTGCCGGAGCAGGTTCAAAGATATGGAGACGACCGTTAAGTGATTTCAACCTATCCACATATATATCGACAGAACCAATAGTTCCAGATAGGTTTTATATATATCAAAATTATCCTAATCCTTTTAATTCTTCTACTATTATCAAGTTTGATATTAATAAGACTGGGATAGTTAGTGTTAAAATTTTTGATATAACAGGGAAAGTATTAGAAACGTTGATATCAGCAACTTTAAAGGCGGGTACATATCAATTACAATGGAATGGAAGTAATTATTCAAGTGGTGTGTATTTTTATAAGATAGAAGTTAAAGATACTGAAGGTACAGGACTTGTCTTTGTTGAGACAAGAAAGATGGTACTTGTAAGATGAGACATAAAAAAAATAAAAAGGATTATTTTGTTTAAGAAGAGTTATAGAATCTTTTTAAAATAATGATATATTACTTTTCGGGGAAGTGAAATTTTTAAAATATTCACTTACAGTCTTAATTATGTGTAATTTCTGGGAATAAATTATTAATTAAATGACTTTATAAGAAAATAATTTAGTTATATCTTAATAAAAAAATTTATATTGTCGAAAGAAAGGATATATAAAGGAATACCTGCTTCTCAAGGAATTTCAATAGGAGAAGCATATTTATATACAAAAAAGCAAATAATAATAAACACAGCATCAATAACAGAAGAGGATGTTCCGAGAGAAATAGAAGAATTTAAAAAAGCGATAGAACTATCCCAAAAAGAATTAAGAAAGATATATAATATAGCAATAGAACGTATAGGAGAAAAAAACTCCAAAATATTTGAAGCACAACTTGAAATATTAAACGATAAAATATTCATTGAAAAAATAATAAAGAGAATAAAGGAGGAAAAACGCTCAGCAAGTTATATTTTCGATGATGAAATAAATAATCTTGGTTCAATATTACTTTCTTCAGAAAATGATTACATTCGAGAGAGATTTGAAGATATAAATGATGTTAGAAATCGGGTTGTAAGAAATATGAGTCGTGAAAAATTAATATCCAAAATAACAGAAAATTCAATAATAGTTGCGCATGAATTAACCCCGGGAGATACAATTCTTTTTAGTCGTAGAAAGGCACAGGGGTATATAACTGATACGGGAGGTATAAACTCACATGCAGCAATTATATCAAGAGCATTAAATATTCCGGCAGTAGTAGGCGTTAAAATAATATCTCAGGATGTAAAACCCAGAGAAATACTGATAGTTGACGGAAGTGAGGGGGTGGTAATTGCAAATCCGAATAAGGAAACATTAGAAAGATACGAAGAGAAATTAAGAAAATTCAGAGAACAGGAAGAAAAGTTATATGGTCTTATTGGTTTACCAAGTATAACACTTGATGGAAAAACAATTGACCTTGCGGTAAATATAAATCTTGAAGATGAAATGAATTTCGTTAAAAATTGTAAAGAGTGCGGAATAGGACTTTTTAGAACAGAACATATGTTTATAGAGCAGGGAGAATTTCCATCTGAAGGTGAGCAAATTGAAGAATACACATATATTGCAGAAGCAACTTATCCTAAAACAGTAACAATAAGAACTTATGATATAGGGGGAGACAAATTGCTTCCGAGTTCAGAGAAGGAACCAAATCCTTATCTTGGTTGGAGGGGAATAAGATTATGTTTGGATAGAATAGAGATTTTTAAAGAACAGATAAGAGCAATTCTTAAATCTTCCAAACTAAAGAATATTAAAATAATGTTACCGATGGTTTCTTCACTTGAAGAGGTCAGATGTTCAAAGAAAATATTAGAGGAAGTAAAAGCGGAACTTGATAAGGATCAACAATATAAAGATATTTATGATAAAAATATTCCATTCGGAATAATGATAGAAGTTCCTTCGGCAGTAATATTGGCAGATGAACTTGCAAAAGAGGTGGATTTTTTTAGTATTGGCACAAATGATTTAATCCAATATATACTTGCAGTAGATAGAGGAAATGTATTAGTTGCTGATATGTATCAGGAATTTCACCCAGCTGTAATCCGAACATTGAAAAATATAGTTGATGCAGCTCACAGAAATAATATAAAGGTAAGTATTTGCGGGGAAATGGCTTCAAAACCACTTGCAGCAATTTTGCTTATTGGTTTAGGATTAGATGAATTAAGTGTTTTACCATCTGTTTATACAGAAATAAAACAAATTATTCGTTCCTCTTCACACACGGATACAAAAAATCTAATAAATTCAATTCTAAATTATTCAACTGAAGAAGAGATAAGGAATGCAGTTAAAAATTTCTATGAAGTTGAAATAAAACCTTATATAAATTAGTATAAAAAATTTAATATGAGTAAGATAACACAAAAAATTATCTGCGATGTAGATAGAGGAAATATGTTCGCAGTATTAAAAAATTTTCACTTACAAATAAAAGATGCCGTTGCTCTGGCGGAAAGAGTTGATTTTCCTAAAAACTTTTCTGTTTCAAATATTATTGTAAATGGGCTGGGAGGTTCTGCTATTGGCGGAGATCTTGTAAGAAGTTATTTACATTACAAATTGAAAATACCTTTTTTCATTAACAGGAATTATTTTCTCCCGGCTTACGCAAATAAAAGTACTCTTTCTATAATATCAAGTTATTCAGGAAATACAGAAGAGACAATCTCGGCATATAAAGAGTCATTAAAGAGAAGATGTAAGATTTTAGCTATCAGTAGCGGAGGTGAGGTAGAAAAAATTGCAAAGAAAAATGGTAATTTGTTTATTAAAATACCCGGAGGTTATCAGCCAAGATGTGCATTGGGATATTCATTTTTTACATTGTATATCTCATTATTTAAACTTGGATTAATAAAAGTATCCAGAGAAAATTTCTACAAAGAAATATTTAGTGTTGTTAATAATATTGAAGGTTTTTCCGGTATTTTTTCAAACTATGAATCAAATAAGAATATAGCAATAAATATTGCTTCAACTATAAAGGATAAACTTGCTATTATTTATTCTTCTAATGATTTACTTGATGTAGTTAATCTAAGATGGCGTGGGCAAATTTCTGAAAATGCCAAACAACTCGCTTACGGCAATCTATACCCTGAAATGAATCATAATGAACTTGTTGGATGGTGGAAATCAAATGAAATAGGTATAAAAAAGAAAAATTTAAATTCTGACAGAAGGTCTTTTTTAAATGATATCGTAGTCATATTTTTGAAGGATGATGAAGATTATGAACGGATAAAAATAAGAATGGATATTACATCTGAATTGTACAGGAAACTTGCAGGTAATGTTATTAGTATTAAAGGAAAAGGAAATAATAAATTGGAAAGGATATTTAATTTAGTATATACAGGCGATTGGGTCAGTTATTATTTGGCAATTTTGAAAAAAATTGATCCCACCCCAGTCGAGGCAATTACTTACCTGAAGTCAAAATTAAAATGATGATTTTATGGCTATTTCTGATATTATAATCATTTTTCTGAAAATATTAATAGTTCACTTAGCTCTATTAACAGCAGTAGCATATACAGTTTATCTTGAAAGGAGAGTATCTGCTTTTATTCAAGACCGGATTGGACCAAATAGAGTCGGACCTGCTGGCTTATTACAACCAATAGTAGATGCAGTAAAATTATTAATGAAAGAAGATATTGTCCCCGAAAAAGCAAATAGGTTTATTCATGCACTTGCTCCTGCTATTTCAATGACAGTAGCACTATCAACAATCGCTGTTATTCCCTTTGGTGAAAAAATTGTAATATTAGGAAAAGAAATTAAACTTCAAATAGCCTCTGTTAATATTGGAATATTATATATTCTTGCATTAGTTTCACTTGGAGTATATGGTATAACATTAAGCGGATGGTCATCAAATAATAAATACTCTTTACTTGGTGGTCTTAGGTCATCCGCTCAAATGATTAGCTATGAATTATCAATGGGGTTAGCGATACTTGGTGTAATACTAATTAACGGTTCTTTTCAATTAGATACAATAGTTGAAAATCAATACGGATGGAGATGGAATGTTATATTACAACCAGTAGGGTTCATAATTTTTTTAATTGCAGCATTTGCCGAGACTAACAGGACTCCGTTTGATTTGCCAGAAGCAGAACAGGAGCTTGTGGGTGGATATCATACTGAATATTCAAGTATGAAGTTTGCTTTATTCTTTTTAGCAGAATACGCAAATGTCATCGTTTCATCCTGCGTTATAGTCACTCTTTATCTTGGCGGATATCAATTTCCATACTTACAAACTTTTGGGTTGTCTCAAAATTGGGTGAGTTTAATACAAGTATTTACATTTTGCATAAAAGTTTTTATAATGGTATTTTTCTTTATATGGATTAGGTGGACAATTCCAAGATTCAGATATGATCAACTAATGGCACTTGGTTGGAAGGTTATGTTACCAATCGCTGCTTTAAACCTTGTTATAACAGCAATAATTATTATTTTCCTAAAATAAAAATTAATATCGCTATGAATAAGAAAAGTCTTTTTATCTTAACAATCGTTTTAATTTGTGTTTTTCTTAAGGGAACTTCTTTTTCACAAACTTATACTGACTTCACTTTACCTGACCTTGATAATAATGATGTAACATTAAGCACTTTCATTGATAAAGGACCTGTAATGATAAGTTTCTGGGCAACATGGTGTTCCCCATGTAAGGAAGAGTTAAAAAAAATGCAAACTATTTACGAAAAATATAAAGAATATGGTTTTGAATATCTTGCTATAAATCTTGATAATCAAAAATCCATTGCAAAAGTCAAATCGTATATAACTTCTCAAGGCTATACTTTTAAAGTATTACTTGATTTTGAAAAGAAAGTAGTAGAAGCCTACGGAGGCAAAGAAGATGAAATTCCATACTCGGTCTTAATTGGAAAAGATAAAACAATATTAAACACTCATCTTGGATTCAAGAGCGGAGATGAGATAAAGATTGAGGAAGAAATCAAAGCTGCTCTCGGTTTAGAAAAATAAATTGTATAAAATTACTAAATCAATAATTAAGAAGATGAAGAAATTATTTATTGCGATTTTTTTAATTTGTATTTGTTCAGGAATATCATTTTCCCAAATTAAGCTTAATGTTAAAGCTTCATTAACAAACACTTTCAGATATGGGAATGGTACTCAAATAATAAATGCAAAGGATAGTGCAAAAGAATATTTTGAAAATCTTTCCGATGCAAGACTTACAGTAAATGATATTGTTTTCGGAATGCGATATGAGATTAGTGACCCAATAGAGTGGGGCAGGGACTTTAAAGGAATTAGAAAAAGATATGTTGAATATAAAGGTAGTGATGTTGTTTCTTTACGGGCGGGAGACTTTTACGATGTTATTGGAAGAGGATTAACTCTAAATGTATTTGAACAAAGGCTACTGGGATATGATACAGGAATTGATGGTGTCAGAATTTTTTATAATAATACATTTGGCAAAACGCATCCAATAAAACTTAAAGCTGGAATTCTTGGAGGAAATATTGAATACAGTGATTTTTTAAATCCAAATCGAATTGAAACCTATAAAATAAGAGATTTCAATTTAGAAATATCACCTTTTAAGTTTCTTACAATAGGAGGAAATTATGTTTATGCTAAAGGTTCAATTCCATCAGGGAACATTATAACAAACATCACAGCAGATATTCCGGAAGTTTTTGCAAGTTTTAATTTAAAAGGATTACAAATATTTACTTCTTACGCTCACAAACATACAATTACAGATCCAAATCAACAATATCCAATATCTTTATCTACAAACGGTGATGCTTTTTATTCTTCCGTATCTTATTCTATCTCAGGTTTTGGTGTAACATTGGAATATAAAAATTACAGATTTGATTTAACTGCTCCAAACAACAGAAGTTCTGAGAGGCCAACAAAAATGTTACCATTTCAAAATCCACCAACCGCAGTAAAAGAACATACTTCAACTTTAGTCTCCAGGAATCCAAAAGTTGTTGACTTTAACGATGAGGTTGGCGCTCAATTAGAATTAAATATAGTTCCAAATGATAAATTATCATTTTTAATTAATACTTCTGTTGCATCAAGACATTACAAATATGAATATATTTTTTCAAGTGGAATTTATAAAAGAATTGATAGAAGTTTTGATTTAATTCCCGCATTCGAGGATGAATATGATCCATTCTGGGAAATTTATGTTGAATCTGAATATTATGCGACAGACAAAATCTATACAAAACTTGCCTTATCAAAACAGAGTTTTGTAACTTTTACTTATCCAAAATCAGTAGAAAAAGTATTTGCAACTACAATACCCCTTGAATTTAAGTATTCATTAAAGGAAGATTTGATTTTAAAATTGTTATTTGAACAACAGTGGGTACATAATTCAATTCGTATTCATGATAAAAATTTTACAAATCAATTAATTGCTATTGGATTTATAAAATCTCCCGAATTAACATTTACAATAAGTGCAGAATATACAAGTGATACAGAGGATCCTTCCGGAAAAAGAAACTGGTTTAAAGGAGAATTGACATATAATATCACTTCATCAAATTTAGTTACCATATCGTATGGTAGGGAAAAAGGCGGATTAACTTGCGCAAGCGGAATTTGTAGATATGTATTTCCCTTTGATGGTTTCAGAATTTTAATTCAATCAAAATTTTAAATTAAAAAATAATTCTTCATATGTATAATAAAATAATAAAATTTGGAATCTATCTAACTATAATAATTATTTCTTTATCGTTAATCTCCTGTGAAAGTAATGATGGTCCAATTCCAAAAGGGACAGGGGATTTGAAGTCAAATAGCAAAACCCTTGTTGAATTCTTTACAAATACAAGTTGCACTGGCTGCCCTATTGCAGGACATTATTTAGACAGAATTAATAATCTTGAAGGAGTTACAATTAATGATACAAATGTTATTATCATAAGAGTACACACTTCATTATTTCCAAATGATCCTTTTCACAATTTTAATACAATTGACAATCTTGCAAGACAAACCTACTACGGAGCAGGTACATTTAATCCAATAGGTTTTGCAAACGGGAGTATGTTACCAGTACCTTTTGATGAAAATGGGTGGACAACACAAATTAATATAAAGTTAAACCAGAAAAGTAATTTTGGTTTGAATCTGATAAATACATTGGATACCGTAACAAGAAATGGAACGCTTTCAATTCAGATTGGACAATTTTCCGGGCAACCTATAAATGATCTGGTTTTACACATTGCTCTTACAGAAGGTGATTTATACTATAATGCACCAAATGGAGAAACACATTTTTTTAATGTATTAAGAGATTTAATTACTCCTTGCAACGGTGAAAGCATTTCTGTTATTCCCGGTCAATCTACTATAATTAATAAAGAATATACTATAGATAACAGAGTTGTAATCAGAAATTGTGAAATAATTGTTTTTGTTCAATGCGCTTCTACCAAACAGGTATTAGTTGTAGATAAAGTTGTTTTATAAAAATTAATTGCATTTTGAAAAAAAATAAAATAAAAATTAACTTATTTTTATTTTCAGTATGCATTTTTATTTTTTGGATAACAGAAAATTCATACTCGTCAAATTCATTTACAAATTCTTTTAATTTTAAATTTCCACCAAATACAATACTTGATACTTTAATACCCGGAGATACTACTAAAATTGGTGATATAAGACAAAAGGAAATATTACTGGAAAATTTAACAGAACAAAGTGAAGATTCTGAATTACTCGAATTGTTAGAATATTTAGAGTCAAATCCATTAGACTTAAACACATCAACAGCTATAGAACTTCAGCAAATACCGTTTATAAACGCAATAATAGCTAATAATATAATCAAATACAGAACTGAAAAAGGATTATTTACAACTAAAAGAGAATTGCTTGAAATAGACGGAATCAGTGATGATTTGTATGATAAAATAAAACCTTATGTGATTGTTAAAAGGGGGAACAGAGATTATGTTGAGACAGAAGGCGGAGAAATATTAAAAGAAACTTTTAAAAGAAGAAGCGGGGTTTTTAACAATTTTAACGCAAGGTTAAGGTCAAGATTCCTACAAGATTTGCAAACAAGAGCGGGGTTTTTAAACGGGAAATATCTGGGTACTAAACCCAAAATATATAATCAATTACGATTAATTTACGACAAACAAAAATATACTTTAGAGGGTAACATCACTCTTGAGAAAGATGCAGGCGAAAAAAAATTAACTGATTTTGTTTCCGGATTCGTTGAATTAAGAGATTATAAGTTTATTAAATCATTAATTGTTGGTGATTATTCATTAAATTTTGGTCAGGGAATTGGAATGTGGAATACATTGAGTTTTTCAAAAAGTATTGATGCAGTTTCGGGATTAAAAAAGACTGGGGTTGGTTTAAGAAATTATTCTTCGGTTACTGAATCACAGTTTTTCAGAGGGGTGGCAACCCAAATTATGTTAAGCAATTTTGATTTTAATTTATTCTATTCCGATAATTATTATGATGGTTCAATTGATACGACATTAAATGAAATATCAAGTTTATATTTTGAAGGATATCATAGAACTGAGAGTGAAATAAGAAAAGAAAATGCTGTAAAAGAACGGTTATTCGGGGGAAATATAACTTATTTAAATAGAGGAGTGAGAATTGGGGTACTATATTGGATGTCAACATTTTCTAAAAATATAGGTTCTGATAGCTTAACAAAGTTATATACTTTCAGCGGTAATAAGGCAAATATGTTAAGTTTTTATTATGATCTTGTATTCAGAAATATGAATTTCTTTGGAGAAATTGCTCGTTCACAAGATGGGGCTGTTGCTGGGTTGGGAGCAGTTCAATTTACTTTTTACAAAATTGCTGATCTTATTTTTCTCTACAGAAATTATCCTGAAAACTTTGCGCCTGTTCATAGTTTTGGATTCGGAGAAAAAAGTGGGAACACACAAAATGAAAGGGGGCTTTATGCTGGTATTACTATAAGACCATTTAAAGGTTTAGTTATCAATTCTTATTTTGACCAATACAAATTCCCTTATCGTTCATATTTTGAACCGGTTCCATTAGTTGGGAATGATTTTCTTCTAAATACTGAATGGAAAGTTACAAGAAACTTAACCCTTTCGGTAAAATATAGAAACGAAACTAAAGAGGAATCCAGAACAATCACTGATGAATTTAATAGACAAATAAAAGTTATTGATGCGAGAAACCAATTAAATATTAGAACAGGTTTTATTTATGAAATTTCAGATAGGTTTAGTGTAAGAGGCAGATTTGATTATGTCTATGTTAGTTATGAAAAATTTGGTGGAAATAACAAAGGGTTTATGGCTTTTTCAAATTTCAGAGCTATACCTTTAAGTCGTCTTGTTATAGATTTCAGGGTAATTTATTTCAAAACTGACTCCTATGATAGCCGTTTATATGAATATGAAAATGATATTAAAGGTGTTATGACAAATATTGCTTTGTATGGACAGGGTAGAAGATGGTATATATTAGTTAGATATAAGCCCTTTAATTTCTTTGAAATAAACGCTAAATATTCTGAAACTTATATAGATGGTGTAAAGACTATTGGTTCAGGTAATGATGAAATTCGGGGAGATATTAATAATCGTTTAAATCTTGGTATTGAAATAAACTTTTAATTCTTTCTTCTTTTATACAAAAAGAGAAACGAACTCAAATTTATTTCCATCAAACAAACCTTTATCACTTAATTTTAACTCCGGAATCACAAGAAGAGCCATAAAAGATAAAGTCATAAACGGGGCATGTAAATTACAACCCATTTGCTTTACTATTTTGTTTAACTCTATATATTCTTGAGCAACTTTATTACCATCTTCATCAGTCATAATACCCGCGATAGGTAATGGTAATACTCTTTTATTACCATTATAGATAACAGAAATACCACCTTTTACCTCAATCAAAGAATTAACTGCTTCACAAAGTTCATAATCGGTTACTCCAACAGCTACTATATTATGTGAATCATGAGCTATACTTGAAGCAATTGCTCCGCTTTTTAATCCGAAATTTTTAATTAAGGCAACTGCTGGTTTTGTGTTGTAATATCTATTAACAACTGTAATCTTTAAAACATCTTTTTCAATATCAGATAACAAAAATCCATCTACACTTTTTAATTCCTGTTCTATACTTTTAGTAATTATCTGTTGATCTATTGCTTCAATTACTCTTACAACTGGGTTATTTTCTGATTTAATCGCAAAATCTTCTATCTGCTTAGGTTGTGTATTAAAAATATTAATTTTTTCGGTTTCGACTCTTTCAATTAATGAATTTCCGTTTTCTGCAACAAGCTCTCCATTTATGTAAGTTTGTTTTACATTAAAATCATTTAAGTTATCAACAACTATAAAATCTGCAAAATCTCCTTCCCTTAATAATCCCACATCTAATTTATAATGTTGAACCGGATTTATACAGGCAGCAGTTAATAGATTAAAAATACTGATACCATATTTAATTCCTGATTTCACTAATTCATTGATGTGTCCTAAAATAAGATCATCCGGATGCAAATCATCACTGCATAACATAACCATATCACTATTGGTAGAAATTAATGATTTTAAGTCGTTAAAATTATTTGCAGCGGAACCTTTTCTGATTAATATTTTCATTCCTAATGATATTTTTTCAAGAGCTTCATCAAGCATAAAACATTCATGGTCTGTGGATATTCCAGCAGAAATGTACTTTTTAAGGGCTTCACCCCTTAATCCCGGGGCGTGTCCGTCAATTACTCGCCCAGTTGTTTTAGCGGCATTAATTTTTCCAAGGATTTCTTCATCATTATTAATAACAGCAGGAAAATTCATAACTTCCCCAAGATACTTTATCCTTTCGTTTTTAAATATTTGGACGATATCCCCCGCTTTTATTACTGCTCCAGCGGTTTCAAAAGGTGTTGCAGGTACACAGGAAGGTGCACCAAAATAAAACTTAAAAGGAACCGTACTTGAGTTATTAAGCATAAAATCCACACCTTTCACACCAAGAATATTTGCTATTTCGTGGGGATCTGAAACACACGCTACTGTTCCGTGTTTTACTGCAATCCTTGCGAATTCAGAGGGCACAAGCATTGAACTTTCTATATGCACATGTGAATCAATCAAGCCAGGAAGTATATAATTATAGCCACTTTTCTCTTTACCTTCTTCATTTACTTTAATAATAGTATTGTTAAAAATAATTGTACCCCAAAAAATTTTTTTATTAAATAAATCAATAATGTTTCCCTGAATTTTTTTCATTTTGTAAATTTTAATAAATTTTATTTTTAATTATTAAATTTAGTTCATCATTAAGTTATTATTCTGAAAAATATTATTAAGTATTTTAAAAATAAATCCAAATTATTAAAACTTTCAGGATACTTTTGTATAATCTTAAAATTATTTTATTAGAATAAAATGTTTCTTTTAAAATGTACTTAATTAAAGATATATAATAATTATCTTAAATATAATAACCATTGTATTATCAGAAATATTTATTAATTAAAAAGATTTTGAAATATTGAACTACAGAATATCAAATTTATTTTATTTCTTTCTGATAATAACAATCCTCTTCAATTTTCAATGTAATATTAAGAAAAATCCAGAAATAAAACCAACACAAAATTTACAACAAGACTCAAGTAATCAACATAATAATTCCACACAAGAAAAAATTAATGATGAAATTTTAGTACAAAGTTTTCTTGGAAATGCAACACGTAACTACTACGGAAATATACCACCTTCGAAATTAGATTTAATATGGAAATGCTATATTGGTGGTGGAAAATCAAATATGCCCAAGAAAAATGGAAGTGGGGATTTCCATTATGGAGCAGGTTGGACGGGACAACCCTTACTTGTAAAAGATAAAGGTAAACTCTTTATATTTCAGGGTTCATACGACCACAACTTAAGAAAAATTGATGCAGAAACAGGAGAAGTAATCTGGAAGTATAAATTTGATGATGCAATAAAAGGTACAGGTACTATCTGGTATAATTCAAAACCAAGAGATGAGAGAGAAAGTATAGTAATTATACAAGGTAGCAGGCAAGGGATTAATTTATCTATTCATTCTAAATTTATATATAGTTTAAGAGGTATTTCAGCAATTTCAGGAGAAGAACTATATAGAATTAATGTTGAAAAGACTCCAAGTTATAGCAGAGATGTAGATGCTTCTGCATTAATTGTGAATGATACAGGATATATCGGTCTTGAAAATGGAATATTTATGGTTTTTAATCCAGACCCCCGGTATGCAAGAAGGGTAAATAATCATTACGAGCCAGAAATTATACATACAATCAGGTTATATACAAACAAGGATGTTTCAAAAAGAGGAGGGCATATCATAACTGAAAGCTCTCCTTCCTTAATTGGCAGAAATATTTATATTGCAGCAGGGTCTGGTTATGTATTTAAATATAATATCGATGAAAAAAATATTACCTGGGAATATTATATTGGTTCAGACCTTGATGGAACTTGTACTGTTACTTCTGATAGTTGCATTTTGGTTTCCGTGGAAAAGCAATTCATACAAGGAAATGGGGGGATGCTCAAGCTGAATCCAAATAAAAATCCCACTGAATGTGTAGAATGGTTTTTCCCAACAAATGATAGAACTTTTTCATCATGGATGGGTGGTATTATAGGTAGTACTGCTGTAAATGATAATTATCTAAGTAATAAAAACGGAAGAAACCTTGCTGCTTTTAGCGCTATTGATGGGAATCTATATGTTATTGACTATAAAAAAGTAGATTCTACTAAATTAACAAAAGGATTTGATAATAAAACAAATTTTTACAAACCTGAGTTAATTTTTAAATATGCAATTGGTCCATCGATAAGTACCCCTATAATCTTTGCAGATAAACTGATAGCATGTGGGTATGGAGGAATTTACTTGTTTGATTATAATGATAAATTAGAATTTACATTAATAGACAAAAAAAATTTATGTTTTGAAGCAACCCCTATCGTGTGGGACAAAAAAGTCTTTGTCGCAGCAAAAGATGGATATTTATATTGTTTTGGAGAAAAAAAACCTTGATATTTGTTTAATTATAAAAACTAATGGTAATCAGAATAATGAAAAAAATATTTATTTCTATTGTATTAATTTTATCTTTTACCTCAGGAATTTTTTATTGTGTTTATTCTGATAAAAATGAAAAAATCACTTCTTCATCACAGAATAATGATACTTTAAGAATAGATACAATCTGGATTTCCGCAGTTGGTGATTTAATGTGTCACGGTGCACAATTAGAAGACGCAAGAAAATCAGATGGTAGTTATGATTTTAATCATATGTTCTCCTTAGTCAAACCTATATTAAGTGAGGTTGATTTAGCGTTTGGAAATTTTGAAACCGTATTAGCAGGTGCAGATAAAAAATTTACTGGCTATCCAACTTTCAATACTCCTGATGAATATGCCGTTGCCTTAAAAGAAGCAGGATTTGACGTCCTAACTACTGCAAATAACCATTGTCTTGACCGTGGATTTTACGGGATTAGTAGAACTATAGAAATACTCGAGAATCTTGGGTTTTACAGAACAGGTACTTTTGCCTCTGAAGAGGAAAGCAATCAGATATTAATTGTTAATATAAAAGGAATAAGATTAGGAGTTCTTGCTTATACTTATGGAACTAATGGTATAAACCCACCGGCGGGAAAACAGTATTGCGTAGCATATATAAATACCACAAAAATGAAAGAGGATATTATTGCTGCAAAAAAACTTGGTGTGGACAAGATAATTGTCTGTATTCACTGGGGTGAGGAATATCAAAGAAATCCAAACGCAAACCAGAAAAAAATTGCAAAAGAGTTATTTGAAACAGGAGTTGATATAATATTCGGTAGTCATCCACATGTAATACAACCGATGGAAGTAAAAACTGTAGTGGGTGAAAACGGAAAAGAGAAAAAAGTTTTCATAATTTATTCTATGGGAAATTTTATTTCCAATCAGAGAAAAAGATATACAGATAGCGGAGTTATAGTTAGATTAAGGTTAATTAAAAATAACAATACTGGAGAAACAACAATTGATAAAATAGATTACATTCCAACTTATGTGTCTGTCAAAAGCGGTACATTTAGAATTCTTCCTGTATATAATGCGATTAAAGCAATTGAAAATAACAATATCAATTCCAAATATTATTTTCCAAGTGATTATTCTCGTTTAAAAGAAGTTTGGAAAGAAACTACAGAACATTTAACTGATGCGGAATATGAAATATTTCCCCTTGAACAGTTAGAAAATGAAAAATAACTTTTAAAATTAATATACCGGAGATTTAAGATAATATTTACCCTTAACTAATCCTTAATATATTTTCCTCTTTTAGTATAATGTGTATGTAATAGTTTATGAGAAAGATGTCCACAAGGACCTTCAGTGAGAAACTTCTCATATAATTCCTTAACATGGGGGTTTTCGTGAGATTTTCTAACAGACAGTGATTCTTCTTCAGAATATATTGCCTGAGCGCGCTTTTTTCTTATCTCCGGACTTGTAGGAATAGGCTGACCACCACCACCAATACAGCCACCCGGACAAGCCATAATTTCAATAAAATGTACATTGTTCAACTCACCTTTAAGTAACATTTGCATAACCTGCTTGGCATTCGCTGTACCATGAGCAACCATAAAGTTAAGTTCAACACCTTCAAGGAATTTCCATTCATCTTTACAATTTTCAATTTTTATAGAAGATTGCCTTATACCTTCAAATCCTCTGCATGGTTCGATTTTCAAATTTTTAAATGGAACTTCCCTACCAGTAACAATTTCATAAACGGTTCTTAAAGCAGCTTCCATAACTCCTCCTGTAGCACCAAAAATTAACCCTGCTCCAGAAGCATCACCAAAAGGACTATCAAAATGAGAAGGTGGCATTTCAGGTAAATAAATCCCGGCTTCTCTAATCATCTTTGCAAGTTCTCTTGTAGTGAGTCCGTAATCCACATCTTTATAACCTGATGCATTCATTTCCGGACGATTGCATTCAAACTTTTTCGCAGAGCAGGGCATAACAGCAACAGAAACAATATTCTTTGGATCAATACCAACCTGCTGTGCATAAAAAGTTTTTATAATTGCACCAAAAATCTGCTGTGGTGATTTGGTAGTAGATAAATAAGCTAAATATTCCGGATAAAAATGTTCTATAAATTTTATCCAACCAGGAGAACAAGAAGTAAACTGTGGTAACTTTACTGTTGGATCTTTATCAACAATTGCTTTTTTAAGTCTCATCAACAGCTCTGTACCTTCTTCCATAATAGTTACATCAGCGGCAAAATTAGTATCGAAAACAGCATTAAAACCTATTCGTCTCAAAGCAGTATTCATTTGCAAAGTCATCGAATGTCCTGGTTCTAATCCAAATTCTTCGCCAATTGAAGCTCTTGGAGAAGGAGCGGTTTGTATTACAACATGCTTTTCTGGATCATCAATTGCAGCCCAAATTTCATCCGATGGGTCATTAGCATGTAGTGCAGCTGTAGGACAACGATTAATGCATTGTCCACAATATATACAAATTACATCTGCAAGGGGCTTTTCAAGAAATGTACTAATATGTGTTTTATCTCCTCTGTCAATTGCTTCAAGTACTCCAACTTCCTGTAAATCGATACATGTTCTTACACATCTTTTACATAAAACACATTTAGACATATCCCTTATTACTGATGGAGAAGAGTTATCTACTTTATATTTAGGTTTATCCACATGTCCAAAAGTAAAACTATCCACTCCATATTCTCTTGCAAGATTTTGCAATTCACAATTACCATTTCTTATGCAGGAATAACATTCTCCGTAATGTTCACTTAATAATAAATCTATAATATGTCTTCTTGCTTTTCTAACCTGAGGGGTCGATGTTTTTACTTTAATTGGTGAAGTTATAGGAAAGGCGCATGATGCTTGTAAAGTTTTAAACCCTTCCACTTCCACAACACAAACTCTACACACTCCGGCTATACATAAATCCTCATGATAACATAGTGTCGGTATATGAATTTGGTTTTGCCTACATGCTTCTAAAATTGTTGTACCAATAGGGACTGAAATTTTTTTCTCGTTAATTTCTACCGTAATATTTCCACCTATTGTATCTTTCGTATCTTTTTTTTCTACTTTATGCGCCTGCTGACTTACAGGTGCTCTTGATGTTGATTTTGATGATTCACTCATTTTTTATCTCCATTACCATTATTACCAAAAATTTCCTCTTTAAAATTTTCTAATATAGATAAAAACGGATTAGGGCTTGATTGTCCTAAACCACATTTTGAAGAGATTTGCATGGTTTTTCCCAGCTCTTTCAGTGTGTTTATATATTTAACATCGTACTTACCTTTTTCTAACATTTCTACACCTTCCAGCAATTTAACATTACCTGCTCTACAGGGAGTACATTGACCACAGGATTCCTCAACAAAAAACTCCATAAAGTTCTTTAAAATATTAATCATATTTCTACTACTATTGAAAATCATAATTGAACCACCCGTAGCAGCATCTTCATAAGCAAGTTTTCTATTAAACTGTGAAGAATTTAAACAAATTCCTGATGCACCACCCACTTGAACAGCTTTAGTATCTTCTGCTTCAACCAGTTTTAAAATTTCATTAATCGTAGTACCCCATTGTAATTCATATACTCCTGGTTTTTTACAATCACCTGAAATTGAGAATAACTTAGACCCAGTAGATTTATCTGTTCCCATTTTTTTGTACCATTCTCCACCTTTCAAAATTATATGGGGAACAGTAGCAAGGGTTTCAACATTATTTACTGAGGTTGGTTTATTATTAAATCCTGTGTTTACAGGATATGGTGGTCTGTTTCTTGATTCTCCTCTGTGTCCTTCAAGAGATTCTATCAATGCAGTTTCTTCTCCGCAAACATAAGCGCCGGCTCCTAAACGAATAGTAATATCAAAATCAAAATTTTCATTTCCAAGAATTTTTTTCCCAAGAAGATTATCTTTCCTCATATTTTCAAGATAATCTTCAAGTTCTTTTTTCATAAATTCATATTCACCACGTAAATATAAAATCCCGTTCTTCGCCCCTATTGTATAACCACCAATAACCATTCCATCAAAAACTAAATGGGGATACTCTGTAAGTAAAACTCTGTCTTTAAATGTTCCGGGTTCGCCTTCATCAGCATTACATACAATAAACTTTTCATCTCCACTCGCAGCAGCGGTTAACATCCACTTAGTTGAAACTGGAAATCCTGCTCCGCCTCTACCTTTTAATTGAGAAGTTTTTAATTCAAATAAAATGTCATTTCTTGTTAAAGATAAAGCTTTTTTTATACCTTCTCCTCTTTTGTAATCGGAGAACAATACCGGACCTATTCTCATATTAATAAATTTTGTTTTAATCAGGTTTCAGAAACCTGTAATAAATAATTTGATTAGGTTGGTGATTCTTACAGGAAAAGTAACCTACATCATATAAGAATCCACAACATAAATTAATAAAATAAATAAAGAACTAATAATAAAATCATTTAAAAATACAAAAATCCCTATCCTTGTTCAATGTAATAATTAATAGCTCTTATATTAATTTAAGATTAAAAGAAACAATTATTTAGAATATTATCTTTATTTTATTTTAAAGGAAAATAACTAAATTAAAAAAATTGTTCCAATTTAATGTAATACCCCAAAACTGCACGGATAGTAAAAGTCAAAAACTTTTTAAGTATTTAAAATTTATTTGATATCGTAAATTTTTAATAATTGTTTTAATAGTAATTCCAGATTTTGCAATGGTAACATATTACTTCCATCACTTAATGCTTTTTCAGGATTAGGGTGAGTTTCAATGAAAATTCCATCTACACCAACAGCAACAGCTGCTCTCGCAAGCGGAGCTATAAACTCAGGATTTCCGCCACTAACCCCCTTATTTGCAGAGGGCATCTGAACTGAATGTGTAGCATCAAAAATTACCGGATATCCAAAAATCTTCATAATCACAAGATTTCTCATATCAACAACAAGATTATTATAACCAAAAAATGTTCCTCTTTCTGTAATTAAAATTTTATTGTTCCCTACTTTCTTTGCTTTATCAACTTGAAACTTCATATCCCAGGGGGAAAGAAACTGTCCTTTCTTTATATTAATAATTTTTCCAGTTTCTGCAACTGCTTCGATTAGCTCTGTCTGCCTACAAAGGAAAGCCGGAATCTGTAAAATATCAACAACTTCTGAAACTACTTCAACTTCAATTTCTGAATGAACATCAGTAAGAATTGGCACTTGAAATTCCTTTTTGACATCAGCTAAAATCTTTAAGGCTTTCTCCATACCAATACCACGGAAAGAATCTCCGGAGGTACGGTTTGCCTTCATATAGGATGATTTAAAAATAAAGGGCAATTTTAATTTATCTGTAATTGACTTAATTTTCTCGCAGGTTTTAAAAATCACACTTTTATTTTCCACCACACAAGGACCGGCAATTAAAAGCAGAGAATTTAAATTTTTTACTTTTAAATCTTTTTGAAAATATTTAGGTAACATACTTAAAATTGTAAAGTTTACTATTAGATGTTAAAATACAATTTAATTCATATAAAATAAATGTTTAAATTTAGCGAATTAACAAAATATTAGCTGTAAGTTCATTCAATATAATTTAAAAAAGCATAAATTAAAAATATTAATTTAATTCAATTTAGCTTAAATTTCAAAATCATTAATAGTATTGGAATATTTAAAAGAAATAGTTAGATTTTAATGTATAGAATGTTTATTTGGGACTACGGATTATAAAAAGAGCGGATTTATTTGCTAAAAACAATATAAACCCAAAAAATCAATAAAATGGAAATACATTATCAGTTTTTCGAAGATAACAATCTTTTAATTCATAAATTCATAGGTGAATTTTCTATAATAGACTATGAATATTATATGACTGAATCTACTAAGCAATTTGAGGTGAATAAAGTCGAAAAAATACTTACTGATTTAAGAAACCTTGAAGACTCCCCTATACCAGATAACATAGAAAATTTGATTAATGAATTAATAAGAATTAGGGAAAAAGTTAAATTAAAATCTGTAAAAAACATATTCATTGTTGAAAAGCCAGTAGCAGCAGCAATATCCAGCTTATATCAAAATTCTCAACTTTCAAAAGGTATGGATTATTCATTATGTTCAACTTTAGATTATGCAATAAAATATTTAGGTCTAAATTACACCGTAGCTGAGCTTGAAGAAATAATAAGAAATCTTAAATATAAGATTTAATTTGTTCAATTTTTTTTATTTCATCAATTTAAAATTATTTCATATTTAAAACTTTTTAATAGTTAACTTTATCTTCCATTTTTATACAAAACTTAAAACCCATCAAACTAATAGATACCTTTGAAATAAAATTATTTCCTCTATATTTAAAAATATGAATTGATAAAGATTAATAAAGAAATGAAATTTATGATATATAATTATATTTAAGATTGAAAAAGGAAAATCAATTACAATAAAATATAAGATTAGGCTTGTAATATTATTTTTCTAAGTACTTCTTTAATTTTTCCTGAAATTCTGCTTTTGTAAATTGTAATTTGTTATACATTCCTTTCAACTCACGCTGGCGAAGTGCTTCATAAAGGCAAACAGCAACTGAAACAGATACATTAAGAGATTGAATTAGCCCTTTCATTGGAATATAAAAGGATTTATCTGCAAGTTTAACAGCTTCTTCAGATAGTCCCCTATGTTCATTACCAAAGACAAGTGCAACTCTTTTAGTTAAATCAAGCTCGTATAAAGAAGAATTATCTTTAATGTCAGAAATAAAAGAAGAATAAATATTGAATTTATGTCTTCTAAGTTTTTTATAACATTCCTGAATTGAGTTAAATTTAACAAGTTCAACCCATTTTTTAGCGCTTGCAGAAGATATAGCACTTATTCTTGGAAAAGGCTCAATATAATAAACCAAATAAACTTTATCTATACCCACTGCTTCTGATGTTCTAAGTATAGCACTTACATTATGAGGGTCGTGAATATTTTCTAAAACAATTGTCAAATATTTCTGTCTTTGTTTAACTACTTTTTTAATTTTATTTAACCTTTTTTCTGTCATATTTGTTTATAATATTATAAATTACAAGCTATGATAAAAAATATTATATAAAAGTTAAATGCTAAATATTAGATGAAAAGTAAATTGTTAATAATTTTTTTGTTTTTCACAACATTTTTTACAGGGAAAGAATGCTTAAGCCAACCAAATTTAAAATTAGACCCACGAAATAACTGGATGATTGGTGTAAATGTTTCTGAGAAAGGGTTTGGTGTTAACGCTGGAATATTTAAACAAATTAATTATGATTATGATTTTTCAGCATATCTTTCTATCAGCGGGGTATCTGATAACCGCGAATTTGAAGTTTATGATATATACGGTAATCCAATTGTTCCTGATAAAGAAAACAGAATTTTTTTAATTGCCACCAATATTGGAGCTCAAAGATATCTATTTAAAGATGAAATAGAAGGCGGTTTTATGCCTTTGATTATCGGTGGAATTACCCCTGCACTTGTTATCACAACTCCTTATGAACGAGGTTATTTCGAAGCTTTTAAATACGCACAAGTTTCTTACGCGTTAGGTGGATATATTGGTGTAGGAATGGAATACTTACAATCAAGTAATATTGCACTCTCTTTTAACGCACGCTTTTTATATCTTCCCGTAATCGGTAAAGATGTAAATAGTCTTGCTGGAAAACCAATTAATAATCTCGGTGGTTTTCAACTAACTTTTGGACTAAATTTTATGAAATAAAATTTTTCCCAGAATAATTAATTTTCTTCTTAATAGAAAAAAAATCATAACCTGTCTTTCTAAATAAAAATGGACTTAATACTTTTTTAGATTAAGTCCATTCTTTAACTGAAGAGATAAAACTCTCGTTATTTTATCACAGTCATAATTTTAGTTGCTGTAAAACTACCTGCTACAATCTTATAATAATATATCCCACTGGCCAAATTGCTCTTGAACTCTACTGTGTGTACTCCTGCCTCTTTATATCCCTTAAATATAGTTGCAACCTCCCTTCCACTTATATCATATATTACTATCGTTACATATTCGGCCTGCGGTATCTCAAAATTTATATATGTTACAGGGTTAAATGGATTCGGATAATTCTGGGACATTGAATATTTCTTCGGACTTAATATCGTTACTTCTCCTTTTAAATTGTGATATTCATAATTTCCATTATAATCTATCTGCTTTAATCTATATTGATAGGTCCCAGCTCGTAAGTTCTTATCTTCATAACTGTAACTCTTACTCGGGTCTGCGCTTACAAACCCTATCTTATTCCACCCATTACCTGAATTACGTTCTACTTCAAATCCTTTATTATTTATTTCTTCTATTGTCTTCCAGCTTAACTTTACATTATTACCTGTTACACTGTAGGTGAATTTTTCCATCTTTACAGGCAATGGCCCGTTTGAACCTACATCGTCTATGTATATCCTGTCATTTCCCACCCCTTTTTTTGCTTCTTCTACCATAAATAATATTGTATTATTGTTTGTTCCGTGGTATTCCACTGGAAAAATTATTTCTTTATTGTTCCATTTCTTTGATTCTGGTACTACAGTTGCTATCAAAACTGTATCGCCATTATTTACAATCGGATTGTATATATATACTCCTAATTCTGCTCCTTTATTTCCTTCGTGTGCTGTATGATAAAAACTGAAGGATGTAGTTGATGTTATTGATATACTATTAATCTGGAGGAAATTCTCAGTCTTTTTTACATTATTTTCTTTTGAAAGTGCTGAGTATTTTCCTGTTTTTGCTTTTCCATTGGTTTTTATCCATCCGGCTGAGGACCAGCCCGGAGGAACGAATTGTCCTTCAAAGCTCTCCACATATTGACCATAGGTAAGTCCTGCTATAAGCAGTAGTGCTATTGTTGTTAGTATGTTTAT